>Ga0187893_10007509_pt1 | contig 17811 bp, 10 predicted proteins | sample MA1701074metaG_FD_139574 | JGI IMG/M metagenome (GOLD analysis project Ga0187893, IMG submission 139574) | White microbial mat communities from a basaltic lava cave in the Kipuka Kanohina Cave System on the Island of Hawaii, USA - MA170107-4 metaG ... | reverse complement strand
GAGGCAGGCGGCGGTCTTGGCGAACCCCATCCGGCTCCGGGCGTGGTAGAGGTCGAGGGTGTCGAGATGGATGCGGGGCCTGGCCGCGGCCCCTTCCGCCGCCCGCCTGAAGACCTTGACCGACGCGCGGAGGTGGCGGACGGAGTCCTGGCTGATCCCCTGGACGACGAAGCGGAGGCGCCGGGCGAACTCGACGGTGAAGCCGTTCGCGTCCTGGTCGACCACCTGGTCCTGGCCGGAGGGCTTCCGGGGAGCGAGGACCCCGAGCGCCTCGAGCTCTGGGCGCAGCTCCTCGCAGCCCTTGAGGGTGACCTGGGCGCCGTGGATCGTGAGGGCGTCCTTGGCCCTCTGGCCGAGCGGCGTCCCGGACCCTCCCGGGGCGATGACGGCCTCGCGGCCCCCGGAGATCTCGAGGAGGCCGGCCAGGGGATCGGGGACGACCAGGACCTCCCGGGAGCCCCTGAGGCACTCCGCGTTCCAGAAGGCCGGCGTCTCCTCCGGGAAGAGCCAGGCGACACGGTCCTCCCCCGAGTAGGCCGCGACCTGGACGACCAGGCCGGACTCGTCGAACACCGGGACGACGACGGATCCCGGGAACCGCTCTTGGCCCTCGGCGCCCAGGAGGCCGAGCGCCCGGAGGCGCTCCGCGACCTCCCCCCGCGCCATGGAGCCGAGCGTCCCGTCGGACCAGCCGACCCGGAAGCGCTCGAGGAGCGCGGCGTTCGTCAGTCCTCGCCGGGCGAGCCCCTCCCGGGCGGGGGGCGAGTTGGCGAGCGCGCGGCGGTACGTCTCGACGACGCGACCCAGGAGCTCGGCGTAGTCGGCGTCCATGGTCCATCCCCCAAAGCCAGGCCGGCCGCCTGGAATCGGCGTTGACTTCGGGCGGCGCGTGGGGGAGATTGGAACACTCCGCCTACTCCATCCCGAGGGCCGAGCAGCCTTCCGTCCGAGGAGTACGAACGACACCGACGAACCGCGCCCTACTCCTGATTAGCTGATGGAGACTGGGAGGACGCGTACCCGCTGATGTTTGCGCTGGACGAGTCAGGCAGCGAGTGCACCCTCTGGACCACGCTGTCCTCGAACTGGCCCTCCTGGACGGCGATGGCCGCCTCCCGGTCTTCCGACTCCGCGATGCGGCCTAAGGGGACACGGCCTCCATCGCTCGAGGGCAACCTCCGTGTCACCGGAGACAGTTCCGCCGCGCTCAAGTCTCGAGGGGTTCCAAAGGGGGCTGGAGGGGGCCTCGGACCGGAACTCTCCTTCAAATCGGCGGTGGGCCGTTACCCAGCGCTGGGCCGCTACCGGGGCAATGTCAGGAGCTGTGGAATCGGCCCCGTGCCGCCATCCTGGATTCACTTGATAATCCTGAATCGGCCAGTCGCCCCGTCATAGATGATCCTAGGGCCTTGCTGCTCCCACCACTCCAAGTACCGATCGCGGGCAGCCTTCCCGCCCTCTGGACTCGCTATCTGCACACCCTTCAGAATGCTCTCACTCTCAGGTACCTTCACTCGAAGCCTTTTCAAAGCCTGCTCTCGAACATTCTCGCAGCCATGCCCCAGAGCACGGATGATCATACGGATCACGAGTTCGTAATACGAGGGCGCTCGTCCGGCAACTGCAAACAACTGACCCAAACTGAATATCATCTCTCCTGCGATCTTGGGGTCAGCTGTATCGTGAAGAACAGTCTCTGCCCTGACAAAAGCCTCCTTCTCATGGCGTTCCGAGAACGATAAAGGCTTCACCAAGAGCCGCCCGTATAGCCGGCCCCAATAATCACCCTCTCGCAGGTGCGCGACGATCTTCTTCTGTAGGACGTCGATGTACCTGTCTTGAGCCTCTTCGCACCGGAAGGCACAAGCAAGGCCCATGTTCGCGACCTGCGCGTAGGGCTCATGCTCGATGTGATCGAGAATTCGCATCTCGCCCGCCCTTCCAAGCGGGGTGTCGTAGGTGATCTGGCAAATGACGAAATAAATGTTGTAACGAAGCTCGGCATCGGGGTCGCCGATATGCTTGAGGAGGGGCCCCAGCGCGGATGCGCCTAACCCGATGAGTTGCGCGGGAGCCTTGTTGGTCCAGCGCCCGGTATGCGACGAAGTGGGTACAACGCGACTGGCTCTCAGTTCCGTCAGGATGTACCGCTCAATGCCTTCCTCCGTCTCAAGCGACGGCATCGCGCAGGACGACAGGACGATGGCCGCGACGAGGGGTGGAAGCCCGATTGAGAACGCCCGGCCAAGGGACCTGAAACGCGGCTGAAGCTTCGCGGCCCGGTACGCCCAAGGTACTGATCGATCGTTGCCTCGTGACGTCAGGCAAAGCAGGCCTTGCATCGGTGCGCCGTCCATCACTCCGCCGGCCTTGCGTGTCATCGCGTCGGAACGAGCTACGGGACAAGCTTGAAGTACTCTTCGAAGAACGTCTCAAAGTCCTTTGACAGGTCGGGCTGAAGGGAAGTCGGCCAGTCTTTGAACTCGTTGCTGGCACTGAGCATCCTTAGCCACCTGAACTCGGCGCGCCGTGGATCATCTGCCAACCTAGTGCGCAGCGCGCGCACCATCTCCGAAAGGAAGACCTTGCCGAACTCCCTTGTCGCATCTTGCGCAGCGATAGCAACCGGTGTTAGATCGCGCGTACGAAAGGTGTACGTGTTCTGAGGTCTGTGAGGATCCCGGGCAACTGTCTTCCAAACAAACGGATCGTCCTTCGAGGCCTTATGCCGAACGGCTCCCCTGATCTCAGGAAGGTAGGCGTACACCTCGACGATGAGGCCCTTGGCTGTTTCAGGCACGCGGTCTGTATGGCTATAGCTATCTTGGATGGTGTGCAGAGCCTTGCCGAGCCGCTTTCGGGCAGTTTTCATGTCCTCTTGGGCAACCCCAGCGCCCACGATTGTGTCCATCACCGCTTGCACATGAGCCTTCATTCGCTTCACGGATTCCACAGCTCCTGACATAGCCCCGTAGCGCCAGCTCGCTCAAATCGCTCGTACCCCCCTCCAGGGGCTGTCTGAGCCGGTTTTTCGCTCAGGTCATCCCCCTCCAGGACCTCGGACCCAAACCTGTCCGCTTTTTGGGCACACGCGCCCCGCGTCCGGCACCATGCCGGAATGACGACATCCACACCAGGCGCGGATCTCTTCCCCGCTCCCGGCCTCCCCGAGGGCACCATCGTCGTCAACGAGCGATGCCTCATCCGAACGCAGGAGGGACAGCGCATCGTGGTCGTAGCCGGCATCCCGCTGTGGCATTACCCCGTGGGCGACCGGATGGCGGAGGCGTACGCCATGGTCTGCTTGGTCGACCAGGGTTGGGCCGACCAGAACGATGTGGCGCAAGCCCTCGGGTACAGCACGCGCAGCCTCAGGCGCTACCAGCGCCGCTTCGAGACCGATGGGCTTTCCGCCCTGGGACGACCAGGGGGCTATCCCAAGGGTCGCAGGCGTGTTGGGCCATCGTCTCTACGCCGAGTCGAGCGGCTCAAGCGCCAGGGTCTGTCCAACTGCGAGATCGCCCATCGCCTTGGCGTCACCGAGAAGACCATCCGCAAGCGGCTGAAGCGCCTGGGCTGGACGGCTCCCCCATCAGGGCAGGAGGATCTGGCGTTCCCCTCGCCGCACTCGGACCCAAACCTGTCCGCTTTTTCGAAGACGGACGCCACGGAAGCGGCTCCTCCGGCCCCGGGGATCTCGGACCCAAACCTGTCCGCTTTTTCCGACGATGAGCCGCCGTTCACGATGGACAGCGATCCCCTCGACCGGCGCATGGATCGTCTCCTGGCGTACCTCGGCTTGCTCGACGACGCGACGCCTCTGTTCGCCTCCAAGGACCGCGTGCCCCACGCGGGGCTCCTCCTGGCCGTCCCCGGCATCCTCTCAAGCGGCGTCCTCGACTGCGCGCAGGAGATCTATGGCTCGATCGGCCCGGCGTTCTACGGCCTGCGGACGACCTTCGTCGCGCTCCTCCTCCTGGCACTCCTTCGCGTCAAGCGTCCCGAAGGCCTCAAGGAACGGGCGCCCCAGGATCTGGGCCGCGTCCTGGGGCTCGACCGCGCTCCCGAGGTCAAGACCGTGCGTCGCAAGCTCGCGCGTCTGGCCGCGCTGGGCCAGGCCACCGCGTTCGGAAGGGTCTGGCCCAACGCCGCGTGGCCCAGCGCGGCAAAGCCCTGGGGTTTCTCTACGTCGACGGCCACGTCCGGGTCTACCACGGCCAAAAGGCCCTTCCGAAGGCCCACGTGGCCCGGATGCGGCTTTCCCTGCCGGCCACCACCGACTACTGGGTCAACGACCAGAAGGGGGAGCCGCTCTTCGTCGTCACCGCCGAGGCCAACCAGGGGCTCTGCCGAATGCTTCCGGAGATCCTCGCCGAGGTTCGTCCGTGGGTCGGTGAGCGGCGGGTGACGGTGGTCTTCGACCGCGGCGGCTGGAGCCCCAAGCTCTTCCAGCGGCTCCTCGCCGACGGGTTTGATTTCCTCACCTACCGGAAGGGCCGGTTCCGTAAGGTCCCCCGGTTGCAGTTCCGTCTCCATGAGACGCGCGTCCAGGGCCGGCGCATACGGTACCTCCTGGCGGATCAGGGCATCCGGCTCCTGGAAGGATCGCTCCGCCTCCGCCAGGTGACGCGCCTCTCCAAGAACGACCACCAGACCCCGATCGTCACGTCTCGGCGGGACCTCTCGGCGGCCATCGTGGCCTACCGAATGTTCGAGCGTTGGAGGCAGGAGAACTTCTTCAAGTACCTCCGGGAAGAGTTCGCCCTGGACGCCTTGATCGACTATGCCGCCGAGCCGGCCGATCCGAAGCGGAACGTCCCGAACCCGGAACGGCGGAGGCTCGACGGAGACATCCGCAATGCCCGGGCGGACCTTCAGCGCCTGGCCGCCAAGTATGGCGCAGAAGCGCTCCTGAACGAGGAGGCGCACCGTCCGACGATGCGGGGGTTCAAGATCGCGCAGGCCGGCCTGAGCGCCGAGCTCAAGGGGGCGCTCGTGCACCTCGGCCGTCTGCGCGCGCGGCGCGCCAAGCTGCCGGAGCGAGTTCCCGTCGGGAGCGTCACCGAGGGGGCGGTCGTCAAGCTCTCCACCGAGCGCAAGCACCTCACGAACCTGGTCAAGATGGCGGCCTACCAGATGGAAAGCGACTTGGTCGACCGGATCCGGCCCTGGTACCGACGCACGGAGCAGGAGGGCCGGACGCTTGTTCAGTCCATGCTCGCGTCGGCCGGCGATCTTGAGGTGACCCAGACAGAGCTCCGCGTGACCCTCGCGCCGCTCAGCTCCGCCCACAAAACACGGGTGTTGGAGCAGCTCTGCCGCGAGTTCGATCAGGTCCGCGCCATGTTCCCGGGCACCCGGCTCCGGCTCCGATTCGCCGTCCGACCCTGCCCGTAGGAGGAAAAGCGGACAGATCGCGAGAGGGTTATGTCAGGAGTTGTGGATTCATTCCTCGCGGTGCGGTTCCCTACAGCGAACTCATCATCGCGACCTCTCACGAAATGATCGGCTTGCATGTCAGCCCTGGACTGGTAGGCGGCAAGGCTGAAAAGTGAGACCCCAGGTGGCCAATCAGCCTCCCTGTTCCCTTCAACGATTTCCTCAATGGCCTTGTGCTTGAAGAGGCCCGCTAACCCTCCGCGTGTAAGAAGTTCATGCCCTTCCGGAGTGACAGCTGACCCGATCGTGAAGGTTCCCAGAGGGTCAAGCGATTGCGTCGGAGCATTGTTGGCGTACACGTAGGCAGTTCTTACTCGCTCATCTGGCAGTGGGTCCTTCTGTTGGAACCTCCCCGTCCTCGGGTCATAGCTCCTCGCCCGATAGTGCATGAGGGCGCTTTCGGGGTCGCGCTCGCGTTGGGAAAACGCGTAGCGGTCCGGAATGCTCGAGAAGCCGCTGAAGCCCGGCAGGTCGCGGCCCCATGCGGTGTACAGGCTCTGGCGAACGACGGTTCCGCTCGTCTCGATCATCTCATGCACGGACCCAAGCGCATCTCCTGCATAGAAGTATAGCGTCCCCCCCGCCTCGATCCGGCCAATCTTGGAATCGATCGCCCGCCCGTTCACGTAGGTCCGAAGGATAGAGAGGGGGCCCATTGCGCCCGACCTCGAGAAGTCGGCCGCGACGTCCTGGCCGTCGTACATGAACCATTCCTGGAGCCCTCCGGCGCTCGTGTCGATCTTCGCGACCCGTTCTCCGGTCGGCATGTAGCGGTACATGAAGGACACGGACCCTCGCACGTAGTGCTCGATCCGGTTCATGTAGTCATAAACGAAGGTCTCGACGACACCGCCCTCGCTCCGCTGGATCTGGTTCCCGTTCTTGTCATGGAGGTACGAGACAACGGTGAGGCCGTTTCGCTTCTCCTCCGTAAGCCGGTTCTGGGCATCATAGACGTAGTCCGTGACCACGCTCCCCTCGGTCTGCTTCAGCCGATTCCCGGCCCCGTCATACTCCCAGCTTGCGGAGTAGAGGATCGCCGCCCCATTGCTCGGAGTGGCGCAGACCGGGAGCGTAAAGGCCGAGAGGTTCCCCGGCGTCGGGTTCTGCGGGTTGTTCCCGCACGGAGGAGGCGGCGGGCTTTCGACCGTGCTCGTCCACGTCTCGCTCGTCAGGCGATCGCGGCAGTCGTATCCGTACTGCACGACCCGCGAAAGGTGGAGGAGCTCGAGGTGCGTCCGGCGGTCACGCCCATCATAGGTATAGCGGAGATGCGCCGCGACGCTCTGGTCCGGCCGCTTGAGCTCGATCTCCTTCAACCTGGACTTTCCGTCGTAGGTCCACTTTTGGACCGATCCCCCTTGCAGCTGAACTTCCCGCTTCAGGCCGCTCACCGAATACAAGTGCTTCGCGACGAGCGGGCTCGCGCCCACCTGGGGGGTCCTCCGGATCTCGTGCAGGCGGCCGTTTGCGTCGTAGGTGTACTCGAATCGGTGCCACTCGGGGTCAGGCGTGCTCGCGAACTCCATGTGGGTGAGGTTGCCCGCCCCGTCATAGCCGGCCTCCCCCGTCGGCTTTCGATACTGCACCCGGCCGAAGGCCTGCCCGCCGTGCGAGAGCTGCCCGTTCTGGAACGTCACGCTCGGAACTTCGAGATGCCAGTTCACCTCGGTCAGGCGGTTCAGCGCGTCATAGGCGGGCAATCCACCAGGGTCCACGAACGAGACGAGGAGCTGGGAGACCTCGTCGTGCACGAAGACGAGGTTTCCGCGGTCATCATAGTCGCGGCTCACGTCTGCGATCGTTACCCCGTTCTTGACATGAACCTCCGTCAGGAGGCGGTCCCGGAGGTCGTAGGTCATGGTTGCGACCTTTCCCTCGGGGTCCGTGTGGGTCTCCATGTTGCCGCGGTCGTCGTACGTCCAGCTCTCCACGAAACTCTGACCGGCCACGCTCGGATACGTGAGCGAGGTCATCCGGTTCCCGTCGTCGTACGTGAACACGTATTCGAAGAACCTCGGGTCGCGGATCTTCGTCCGGTTCCCGTTCTCGTCGTACTCGTAGACCCATTCCGCCTGGTCGACCGTCCCGAAGGCGTGGATCTCGTTCGTGAGCCGCCCCGCGAAATCAAAGACCATCCGCGTCTCGCAGGTCGCGCCGTTCGAGGTGGGGCCGATCGACCGGAGTCGGTTCCCCCGGCCATCGTAGAAGTGGGTCGTCAGGTTGTTGAAGAAGTCGCGCTCGGTCTTGACCTCGTCCCGGTCGTTGTAGGTGTAATCCACGGCAACGACGGGCGAGCCGTCGTCCGGATGGGCCACCGTGCGGAGGTCGACGCGATCGTTGTCGTCGTAGACCGTTTCCGAAAGGAACGCGAGGTCGTGGTCCCGTGTGATCGTCTGGCGGTCGCTGGAATCGAATTCGAAGAAGGTTGAGCGGAGATCCGCGTCGATGACTCGCACCCGGTTGCTGTTCTTGTCCAGGACGTACTGCGTGGAGAATCCCCCGCCTCCCACGAGGTCCGCCACCTGCGTGGTCGAGATCAGGCGCCGGCGGGCGTCGTAACCGTTCACGCTCTTGGTGACGATGAGGCCGCCCGACTTCCGCGTGCTCTCCTTGACCGTCCCGTCCTCGTGGTACTCGGTCTCGTCGCTCTCCCCGCTGAAGCCGCTGTTCGTGCTCTTTAGGAGCAGCCCCCGGCCGCTGTAGGTCGACGTGGAGGTCTGCCCGGCGACCTTCCGGGTCTTGACCGCTCCGTTCAGGTTGTAGGAGTAGATCGTGACGATCAAAGGTGGGCCGGGCTGTCTCTCCTCCGTGACGCGGCCGAGGCGATCGTAGGTCGTTACCGAGCGCTTGTTGCGCGGATCTTTCACTTCGCGGGTGTTCCCCTCGCGGTCGTACTTCAAGTCCGTCACGAGATCGAGCGCACCCGAAGCACGTCGGGTGGTCTTCTTCACGCGTCCCAGCTTGTCAAACTCGTGCTTCGTGTTCTCCCCGTCCGGGCCATCCACTTCCGTCAGGTTCGAATCGAGGTCGTACTTCGTCTCGATCATCGACCCCACGTCGCCCGCTGGAGGGATCTGCATGATCACGCGATAGAGCCCGTCGTACTCGAATTGGGTGATTCCCCCCATGGGCTTCGCGTGCTGCTTGACGAGACCCACGGTGAAGGTCGGATGGTAGCTGAACGTCTCCGCCGAGCCGTGCCCGGGCCGGAGGATGCTCGAGACCAGTCCCGTCGTCGAATCATACTGGTACACGGTCTTCGCGCCGCTGCCCTGATTCTCGGGCGAAGTGTGGTTTTCGAGCCGGCCGTTCATGCCGTAGGAGAAGCTCTCGATCGCGATCCCCTGGCCCGCGACCGATGGATACTTGATCTCCTCGAGGTTCAGCGTGCCGGTCTCGTAGACGTACTCGGTCTCCTTCTCGAACGTGTCGATCACCTTCTCCACCCGCGAGAAGGCGTTCTCCTTGTACTTGTACTCCACGACCTCGACGCTCGCCGCCGACCCGTCCGGGCCGGGTTGGTCCTGGGAGTTCGCGGGCGGCTGGAGGATCCGGCGCACGTTGTCCATCACGTATTTCGGCTCCTCCTGGGTGGGCTCGTCCTCGTAGGTGTACTCGTACTTCGTCTCGTTCCCCTCCTTGTCGACGAATCGCTTCAGGTTTCGGAAACGTGGAGCCGTGATGGGAGGACCCATGCTGGATTCGAAGATCTCCTGGGTATCAAAGAAGCGGCGGAGGCGGCCTGGGCCTCCCTGAGTTCCGGGCAGGGCGTCATGGATCCGGTCGGCAAGGCACCTCATGTACTGGAATTCGATCCGCGTCTCGAATCCCCGCCGATCCTTCAGGATGGCCGCGGGAGAAACCCGCGTGCCCGTGGTCCCCTCGTCCACGTGGGGGGCGTCGAAGGGTTCGACGGGGTCGATGTAGAAGATGTCGCGCCGGGCCATGTCGTTCGAGTCGGTGAGCGGCGCCGAAGTGGCCGTGTCGTTCGTGACGCTCATCTCCTCGGGCTCGGTTACCGAGATCACCCGGCCGTCAGGCTTATAGCCGAACTGATAGAAGTAGTTCTCGGCGTTGCCCCGGGGAGTGAATAGTTTCGAAAGGAGTCCCTTGTGCTCCTCAAGGGGCGGCATGGCCGCGCGGTCGAAGTTCGTGGCCGTGTAGTACTCGAACCTCCAGGCGACCGTCTGGCCGGAAGGAGCGCCATCGAAGGTGATCTTCTCGAGTTTGCCCACGGGCGGATTCGTTCCCGTGGGGGTTCCGTAGGTGAGGGTATAGGTGTTCATCCCTGGGTCGGTAACTTTCATCAGGCGTTTCGAAGCATCGTAGTCAAGCATGGTCTGGCGGTTGTGTGAGTCCTTGATGATCCGGAGCGGACCATCCGGATACTCGAGCTCGAGCTTGTTCATATTGAGGTCTTCGATCCGCCTCAGCCGGCCCGAGTTCTCAAAGACGTACTTGATGCCGGACTTCATGGTGAGGGTGTACTCGTACACGCCGGGAGTCAGGATCGCCCGGTCCATCCGGGAAAAGTTTCCGAACTCGTCGGGTGCGGTGCGGAAGGGGAAGAAACGGTGCTCAAAGGTGATGATCCGGCCCTCGCCCAGATGAAGATTCACGGCCCCGAGGTCCAGGTCCGAGTCCGCGAAGCGCCCGTCATCGGTCACGTACATGTCGAATGAGGTCGACCACCCCGGCGATATGGATCCCCGTTCGCCATCCAGAGAGTTGTAGACAAGGCTGAACGCCGTGCCGAAACCGAACCCCGTCCGTGCGGTGAATAGAGGAAGCTCGAATCGGAGGTTGCCGGTCGCCACATTCGCGCTGGTTCCTGGGCCGAAGGGGACCATCGTGAAGGAATCCTGGATTCCCGAGTTGGGCTCGAGCTGCCGCGTGTACCAACCCGTCTCGTGGATCGCGTGCACGAATTCGCTGCCCGGGCTTACGTGAATGTCCGCAATGAATACGCGGTCATCTCCAACCGGAAGATCCAGCCCTTCCTGAATGACCCATTGGTTCGGCTGGGCGAGATCGGGATTCTCTACCTTGGTAGCGTAACTGACCCGCCCGACGTTCGCCGTAATGACAACGGGCCGCCGCCGGGCATCGATGGCCACTTTGATGTTGATCGACGCCACGGTCGCGGAAATAAGTTCCGCAGGAAGCAGGTCCATATCCGCAGGCTTCCTCCGGTACGAGGGGAGACCCAGGGAGGAAGTGTACGCGAGATGCGCCTCGCCAAGTTCATCAACCGCCACGTCGAAATCGCAGGAGTCTGGAGCTATCGAGATGTTCTCATCGGACCAGGTTCCATTCTTGGAGCCGTAGTGGATGCTGCGCTGGAGGACGCTGTCGTGCTGCAACCACATGACATGGGGCACTCCCAGGGGAGACACGGCGACAGGGGGCGCGCAGAGCCTCGAACTCCACTGGATCTCCACGGGCAGGCCCGTGGGATCCACGTTGCCGGGCGAGGCAGGCTGGGTCGTACCCGTCTTGATGGTCTCGGGAAATACAAGATCCACGGAGTACTTGATGGACTGGGTCAGTTGGACCATCTGAGGGCTGAATTGCTCGACCGTGATCTTTTCGAAGTAGACGACATGGGGCTTTCCGTCGACTCCATAGGTCACCGAAGGGCTGCCATAGGTCGTTGTGGTTCTCGACGCGCTGGAACTTGTCACCGACCCGGAGGTCAGTTGCGTATCGGGTCCCCAAGTCATCGCTACCGGATCGTACTGACGGACGTGGAGATCCGTAAAAGGAAAGACCCCCGTGCTGTCGGTTTTGACTACCCCGTAGATGGCGGTAAGCCGGCCGTCCCGGCCTACCGCGATATCTCCGAGCAAGGCCGGGAGAGTCGTTGTCCCGGCCTTGATCAGAAAGGGTGCCGAGAATCCGTTTCGTGTTCTTGCTTCTGGCCGATTGTTGGAATAGAACACGGCGTTTGGACTGCAGAGGAGCAAGTGCACCGTACCATCGTCCTGCACCGCCATTTCCTTCGCGACGATCCCCAGGGGGTTCCCGGATGAGGGAAACCCTACCAGCATTCTGGTCCAGCGTGGAAACATCTGCGCCCGGTCCTTGTTAGGCACGCGGTCGGTTTCGGGCGGGGGGCCCGCCTGCGTTGAAGAAGAGGAGATCGCCGGGCCCGCGAGGGCCGCGAGGATCGCGAGCGGGAAGAGCCGTGAGAGGCGCATTGTGGTTCTCCTCTATTTCGAGCGGCCCAGGGCTTCCTGGAGGGCGGTCCGGACGGCGGGGTTCGAGGCCTTCGCGAGCTCGGATTCCAGGATCGGCCGCGCGCCGCCCGGCGAGCGGGAGATCGCGCCCAGCATCGAGGCCTTGAGCGGGGCGTTTTCCGCGGCCGCCGCCTGCATGAGCGTTCGGACGAGCTGCCGGGCGTTCGAGTCGTCCATCGCCCGGGAGAGCTTCACGTCGTTCCGGACCACGGGCTCCGAGGGGGGAGGCGGCGGCGGACGGACCGCCACCCCGCTTTCGGACAGGACGGCGCGGGGAGGCAGGCCCGGCCGCGCCGCCTGGGGCTTCTCCGGCTCCCTCCGACTGCGGACGGGCTCGGACGAGTGGAAGAGGAGGCTCGCCGCGAGGAGGAAGACCGCCCCGGACGCCGCCAGGCCCCGGAGGACGATGATCCCCTTCTTCGCCGAGGAGTCGTGCTCGCCGAAGATCCTCACGGCGCCACCTCCTGGAGGGTGTTGTCCACGGCCCGGATCTGGTAGCAGTACTGGGTGCCGTTCGTGAGCGGCCCGTCGCAGTAGAAGGTCCCGACGATGAGCCCGGAGTGGATCTTGACGTAGGAGCCCCCCGCCGCGCTCCGCCAGACCTCGTAGCCGATCACGTCCGGGTCCGGGGAGGCCGTCCAGTTCACGTGGATCTGGGTGTTGAGCGCCGTCAAGGTCACCCCGCTGGGCGGGTTCACGAAGCGGTCGATCGTGATCGTGACGGGGTCGGAAAGAGGAGAGTTCCCCGCCGCGTTCTCCGCCCTCGCCGTGATGGAGTACGTGCCGTCCGAGTGGGCGCTCGGCTCGAGGCTCCACTGGCCCATGAAGTTCGCCGTCGTGGTCACCGGATCGGGATCGCCATTGAAGAAGACCCGGATCGTCACGCTCGGGTCGCTCGTCCCGGCCAGGTTCGGGGTCGGATCATTCGTCTTCTTGGGCAGCGTCGTGATGATGGGTTTCGCGGGCGGCTGGGCGCTCGGCTCCGGGATCGCGGAATCCTCGTTCGAGTGGTCCAGGCTCTCCCCCGCGGCGTTCACCGCCTTGACCACGTAGAAGTACTCCGTGCCGTTCGTGAGGCCCATGTCGACGTAGGTGGTCTGCGAAGTGTTGGCAAGCGGGGAGCCGAAGTTGTAGCTCGCCGACTGCAGGCTGCGGTAGATGTTGTAGCTCGTGGCTCCGGCAGAGGCGTTCCAGGTGAGGGTGATCTTCGTGTCGCCGGCCGCGGCCTGGAGGTTGGTCGGGGCAGGAGGAACGGCTACGGTCGCCAGGGCCAGGATCTCCTCCGAGGAGAGGGCCCGGCAGTAGATCCGGACCTCGTCGAGCAGGCCGTGCAGGAAGTTGGCGTTCCCCATGTCCTGGGCGCCGAGCGCCCCGTTCCGGGAGTCGGTGTCCGCGGTCGCTCCCAGGGAGAAGTCGACGAGCGCCTGGGCGGCGAGCTGCCCGTTCACGTAGATCTTGATCGTGTCGTTCGAGTAGGACAGGACCGCGGCGACGTGGGTGAAGGTGCCGACCGCGAGATTGGCGTCGGCGACCAGCGTCTGCTGGGCCTCCGTGTCCGACGTCCGCCCTCCCGCGAAGACGTCCGCCGCCGTCCCGTCCCCCCGGATGGCCAGAGCCGCCCTGGAGAGGTTGGTCGGCGAGGCCGACCCGACCGAGATCGAGACGAGTTCCCGGAACGCGCCGCTGGCGGGGAGCGAGGAGAGCTTGACCCAGCCGGCGAGCGTCGCGGCGGGCGTGTTCCGGAGCATCGTGAGGTTGTCCGGGAGGGTCACCCGGCCATCGACGCCGTCCAGGCTGACCGCCGACCCGAACTGCCCGGTCCCCCAGGTCGCCCCGCCCGCGAGCGTTCCGGCCACGCCGTTCCCCGAGGCGTCGCCCGCGGAGCTCCCGGTCCCCTCGTCGAACTTCCAGTGGGCCATGAGGCAGTCCTTCATGACGAGGTCCCGGACCTCCTGGCCAGTGAGGGCGCGGCCGTAGACCCGGACGTCGTCCAGATCCCCGTGGAAGAAGTTTCCGCTCGCGTCGTCCTGGGCCCCGATCGTGGCGCTGGTCGATACGGTGTTCGGAGTCCGGGGCTGGGCGAAAGCGGCCGGGGCGCTCGCGGTCTGGCTCCCGTTCTTGTAGAGCGCGATCGTGCCCCCCGCCAAGTCGATCACGCCCGCCACGTGGGTCCATTCCCCGACCGCGAGCGATGCGTCGTCGGTCAGGGTCTTCTGGGTCTCGCTGTCCGTCGAGCGGCCCCCCGCGAAGAGATCCCCGCCCGTCCCGTCCCCCCGGAGGGCGAGCGCGACCCGGGAGACCGGCGTCGGGGCCCCCGCGTTCACCGAGAGCGAGACCAGTTCTCGGAATGAGCCGGCCGCAAGGACCGAGCCCGGCCGGACCCAGGCGGTCACGGTCGCCCCGTTCACGTTCCGGAGGATGGAGAGGTTCGAGCCGAGCGAGACATGGTCGTCCAGGCCGTCGAAGCTGAGGGCGCTCCCCCGGACCCCGGGCATCCAGGCGGGGTTGTTGACCAGGGTCCCCGGGTAGTTCTCGAAGGACGAGTCCCCGGCGACGGCGCCGGTCCCCTCGTCCAGCTTCCACTGGGCGCGGAGGCCGTTCCCGGTGGCCAGGCGCTCGATCTCGGCCTGGGAGAGGGCGCGGGCGTAGACCCGTACCTCGTCGACGGCCCCGTGGAAGAAGTTGGAGTCCGCCATGTCTTGAGCGCCGAGGGCGGCGTTTCGGGAGGGCGTGTTCGCGGTGGTCGGGGAGGAGAACGAGACCGACTGGGTGAGGAGGAGGACGGAGCCCCGGTAGACCTTGATCGTGCCCGCCCCGAAGTCGATGACCCCCGTGACCAGGTACCACTGGTCGAGGCCCATGTTGGCGTCGCCGAGCGCGGTCTTCTGGCTCTCGGTGTCGGTCGAGCGGCCGCCCACGAAGAGATCCGCGGCGGTCCCGTCCCCGCGGACGGCCATGGCGAAACGGGAGCTGTTGGTCGGGCTGGCCGCCCCCACGGAGAAGCTCGCGATCTCCCGGAACGCGCCGCTGGCGGGCAGGGAGGACATCCGGATCCAAGCCGTGACCGTCGCGGCGCCCACGTTCTGGAGGGTGGAGAGGTTGTCCGGAAGTCGGACCGCGGCGTTCGTGCCGTCGAGCGCGACCCCGACTCCGATCCGCCCCATGGTCCAGGCGGACCCGCCGACCAGGGTGCCCGCGGCGCCGTTCCCGGTGGAGTCGGCGGCGGAGGTCCCGGAGGCCTCGGCGAAGGTCCACTCGGCCCGGAGATCCTGGGGGGCGAGGGCGGGCCCGGCGCCCAGGAGGAGGAGGACCAAGCCAAGCAGGGCGGCGATCCCGGAGCTTCTCTTCATGGGGATACCCTCGACGAGGTCAGGCGGCCGGAGGCGTCGTATTCGATCCAGACAGCGGGGCTCGTGGGCGCCGGGGGAAGGACGGCGGGCGGATGCCGATGTCCCTCGAGAGCGGTCCCGGCCAGGAGGTCGATCACGCGGGGGGAGCTGAAATCGTGTCGGCGGCCCCAGCAGTCGATCTCGGCCTCGAGCCCCGAGGGTCCGTGGAGGAAGCGGTGGACGCGCCCACCCGCGAGAGAGATCTCAACTACGTTATTCTGGCCATAGGTGTAAAAGAGCATCCGACCCCAGCCGTCCAGGCGGCGGATGACCCGTCCCTCCTCGTCCCGCCACTCCCTCGGCCCGGGGCGGCCCGGTCCTGACGAGTCCGCGGCGGCGGCCGCGGCCAGGAGAACGAAGGCAAGCGTCCTCATCGGGGCCTCCCCTGGGGTTTCGGGAAGAACTGGGAGGGATCCGGCGGCCGGGGCCGGGGGACGAGCGAGTCGGGGTCGAGGGGACGCGGATTCATGGGATCCAGGCCGAACCCCCGCGGGGCGGAAGGGGACGTTCCGGCCAAAGCGTCCTTCCCGGTCACGAGGTCGCCCAGGATCGAGCTCAGGTCCGCCTGGGCGGGGTCGAGCTGGAGGGACTGGCGGAGCGCCGAGAGGGCCCCCAGGGCGTCGCCCCGTTCGCGCTGGGCGAGACCCAGGGCCTTCCAGTCGTCGGCCGAGTTCCGGAGCCGGGCGGCCCTTTGCAGATACCCGAGCGCCGCCTCGGACTGCCCCAGGCCCCGCAGCGCCGCCCCCATCCCGCGGAGGGCGTCCGCGTCCTCGGGGCCCTCCCGGAGGAGTCCGGCGAAGACGTCCCGGGCCTCGAGGAGCCGCCCGCGCTCAAGGAGCGCCCGGCCCAGCACCAGCCGGCCCGGCTCCCCCGCCTCGCGGGCCAGCTTCTCGGCCTGGGCGAAGTCCCGCTCCGCGAAGGCGATCTTGGCCTGGGCCAGGACGTCCGGAGCGAGCTCCGCCTGCCCGCCCCGTGATCCGGCTGCGCCCGAGGAGGCGAGGGCGAAGATGCCGCCCCCCGCCGCGAGGAGGGAGACGAGGAGGAACCCGAGAGCGAATCTCCCGCGGGCGGACGCATCCTTCTTCGTGACCGCCTTCATCTATCTCTCTCCTCGGAGCTTCTCGCGCCGACTACCGGCCGCCGCTGGATCGCCTCCGCAAGCTCGCTCGGCTCCTCAGCTCCCCGAGGCTCTGCGGCGTTCGCAGGGGGACGCCGGAACGTCTGTTCGCAGCGGACGCAGAGCGCCGAGAGATCGGCGCGCCCCGTGCGGATCTTGTAAGGAGGCGCGCAGCCGCAGACGAAGAGGAGCATCTTCCCCTTCCGGGCCGGCCCGGCGAGCCTGCGGCGGGCGAGGACGAACGCCTCCTTGATTCCTGGGTCTAGACTGTCAAGAGCCCGCCGGGACCTGGGTCCCCACTGGATCTCGGCGTAACCGACCTGCGCGTCCGGCCTTTCAGGCGCCACCAATCCCGCCTCCTCCGCCAGCGCCTTGAAGCGGCGGTTGTGATAGCGGCCCTGCTGCGACGTATCCTGCATGCCCCGGTCGTGCGCCTGCTGGTGGACCATCTCGCGGACGAGTTCAAGAAGGATCCGGTCAGGCGGCTCGTGGAGGTCCTCCGCGCAGACGTTGAGCTCCGCCCGGACATTCCCCCGGGCGTCCGCCCACTGGTCGGCCGCGTACCACCCCTGGCATTCCTTCCGGCCCCGGCGTTGGATCGTGATGACCGGCGGGCCCGAGAGCCGCGACCCGAAGAGCTGGCGATCGAAGTGCCGCCAGGCGGCGCGGAGCGCCACCTCCTGGACGACCTCCTCCAACTGCCGAGTCTCCGTGACTTCGCCCGTTTCGCCCATTCTCGACCTTCCTCTTCCACCCCTCGCGGTCCCCGCGAGGCCCCGCCTCAGGCGGCGTTCCCCGGTCGCGGACAGGGCCACCCCGGCCCGTCCATTCGCTTGCGCCCCGGCTCCCTGCTCGAGGACGCCGACCGCGCCCCTCGTCAGGTCATGCCTTCCGGGTCGCTGGAATAGCGCGGGTGGACGACGTCCAGGATCTTCCTGGTCACGGCGTCGATCCGGTCCGTGAGGCGGGTGGGGTGGAGAATGCAGTCGGTCGCGCCCCACTCCCGCCACCGGGCGCGGTCCTGCTCCGTCACCGAGTCCACCAGCATGAGGATGGGAAGCGTGTACTCCGCCCGGAGATCGGCCAGGATCGCGCGGATGTCCTTCTTCCGGTACTCCAGCCGATCGGAGAGGACGAGGATGTCGGGCTCCATTTGATCCACGTAGCGGCGGATCTGGCCCACGTTGCGAAGGCTATGGGACAGGAAGATAGGCTCGATCTGGGCCAAGAGGTAGTTCAGGGCCGGGGCATCCTGATCCACGAAGAAGACGACCGGGAACTCGCGCGTCATGGGGGCGAAGAGGCGCATTTCCCGTGCCAGCCGGAAGGACTTGCGGCACTTCCCGCCCCTTCAGGAGCGCAAATACCTGCGTATCAGGCGCTTTCGAAAAACCTGAGGGCCTGGTCGGATCGTATGCATTCGGCATGGGCGTTTCCGGAAACGTTTCCGGAAACGTTTCCGGAAACGCCCATGAGAAATGCGCCACGCCCAGAGCGCCCCGCTTCCCCGCCCGACCGGTGCGTCTCTGAGTCTTTGTCCGCTTTCGCGGGCGATTTAAACTACCGACTCGCAGCAGGCGAAGGGACTCCTGGTACGTTGGTCATCGAGGCCCTGCGATTCAAG
>Ga0187893_10007508_pt1 | contig 17814 bp, 13 predicted proteins | sample MA1701074metaG_FD_139574 | JGI IMG/M metagenome (GOLD analysis project Ga0187893, IMG submission 139574) | White microbial mat communities from a basaltic lava cave in the Kipuka Kanohina Cave System on the Island of Hawaii, USA - MA170107-4 metaG ... | reverse complement strand
GGCGATTGATCGCTTTGTCAAGGCGCATAATCCCAAGGCTCATCCTTTTGAATGGACCAAAACGATCGTGCACCCTCAACCCCTCCGACGTTATTACTCTGATTTATGATCCTTAGTACTAGTTCAGAAGAACGATCTGAACCTGCTGATCTGCAACTCGCAGCCTTCAGCATAGTCACGAAACGCCGTCCAACTCAATCCCCCAGGCAAATTCCTAGCCCGCGTGCTGTGTGGACGAGAGGATGGTCGTGCTCCACGTAGTGGTAGCTCGCAATGGCTTCCTTGATCGGCAACGCCACGATCCTGGGATAATCGCTGGCCACCATGTAACCGAATTTTTGCTCAGTAATGAGATCAACCGCGGCCACCCCGAACTGTGTGGCTAAGATTCGATCGAACGCGCATGGGGAGCCTCCGCGCTGAAGATGACCGAGAACTGTGACGCGAGCTTCGACTTCTGGCATCAGCTGCTTGACCTGGCCAACCAGAAATCGACCCACACCACCCAACATGCGATTGTGATATCCAAACTCTTCGCTTTGAGTGGCCACTACGTCGCCTCCAGCCGGCATTGCACCCTCCGCCACGACCAGAATCACGAAACCGCGGCCAGAACGAAAGCGGTCGTCAATCTTGCGCATCACGCTCTCAATGCTGTAAGGAATCTCGGGAATCAGGACAATGTCGGCGCCTCCAGCAATCGCTGCGCCCAACGCAATCCAGCCAGCGTCGCGTCCCATCACCTCCAGGACCATCATCCGGTTGTGACTCTCGGCCGTGGTCACGAGTTTATCGACGGCATCCGTGGCAACCTCCAGTGCGGTTTGGTAGCCGAACGTGAAGTCTGTCGCCGACAAGTCATTGTCAATGGTCTTGGGGACTCCGATGATGTTGAGCCCCTTCTCAAACAGCGCCTGAGAAATACGCTGTGAACCGTCGCCACCAATGTTGATCACGGCCTCAATTCCCTGGTACTGCAACCGGCGGATGAGTTCGTCTGACCGGTCTTCGGCGCCCCACGTCCCGTCAGATCGCCTGACCGGCCAGCGAAACGGGCCTCCGCGATTTGTAGTGCCAATAATGGTCCCACCGCGAACGTGAATTCCAGAAACGGTCGGCAAATCCAGAACCTTCAACTGCATGGGTTCTGAGAGCACGCCGTTAAAGGCGTCGATGCTACCCAGCACTTCCCAGTTGTACTGGCCTGTGGCCTTCTTCACAATGGCGCGCAGCACGGCGTTCAGGCCGGGGCAATCGCCACCACCGGTTGCTACGAGAATTCTCTTCCTTCTTGTCATGCCGTATCCGGTCTCCGAGATTTCAAGTCAGGTTTGGTTGTTGGACTTCAGAAGCTGGGTAAAATCCAAATACCGAGGCAAACGGGGTGCGTGCTTCGGGCGCTCTTCGTGAGCGCCTGGCACGCGTCTCTGGGCGCGGGAGGAAACATCAAGCGTCAACTCATCGGGGCCGACCGGCGTCCTCTTGCCGTCGCGGATGACTTAAGAATAAGTCGGCCCGACTGATTTCCGCAAGACCAATTATCGTGGCTTAAGCCGCGATGCTTACCTTACGCAACAGAATGGATAAGCGGCGCGTCAGCGATTTATACTTCATTCGTCTCAGAACCTTGCGCCTGGAGTCAGACCATTTCTTCGACGCCAATTTCCTTTCATGTAACGGGTTCTTCGCGCGCCTCCTTTCTGAAGGAAGACGAGGCCGTACTTCTGGATCTCTTTCTCAGTGTGCCTGGGCAAGGCTTTCACCTTGCTCCATCATGTCCCGCACCTGATCCACACTTCCGGCTTCACAATAGATCCTCAGCAACGGTTCTGTGCCTGACTGGCGAAACAAAATCCAACTCTCATCAGTGAACACCAGCTTCGTGCCATCCAAGTCGTCCACGCGCCGCAAAGCCAGTCCGGAATAGCGCGTCGGCGGATTGTCTCTCAATTCCTGGACGAGGTTCTTTCCAAACTCCAACGGGACGTGCAAATCGCGCCGGCGGAAATGGAACTCGCCAAATTCCTTCCAGAGCCCTTCGATTCCTTCCTTGAGGGTGCGCCCACTGTGGGCGAAGGCTTCCAGCAGCAGCAGGCTGATAAGAATGCCATCGCGTTCCGGAATATGGTTCTTGATGCCCACGCCGCCACTCTCTTCACCGCCAATCAGGATATCCTCCTGCAGCATAAGGTCAGCAATGTTCTTAAATCCGATGGGAACAATGGCACAGGGAAGTCCCAGTTTCTGGCAGATGCGGTCGATCATGACGCTCTGGGAAACCGTTCGCACCACTTTTCCGTTCCAGCCCCGTTGCCGAACCAGATGGAGGATAAGCAGCCCCAAAATCTGATGGGTATTAACGTAATTCCCTTCCCCGTCCATGGCGCCGAGGCGGTCGGCATCGCCGTCGGTTGCGAGTCCAATGCCGGCCTTCGCCTTCAGGATGGCTGTGCGCAGCGCTCCAAGGTTCTCCTCCGTGGGTTCCGGAAACACGCCCCCGAAAAGCGGATCTGGATGATCGCGGATCGCCAAACATTCGACTCCAGCTTCTCCCAGGATCTGCCCGAGCAGATTTCGGGCGGCCCCATGCATGGCATCCACCACCACCCGGGGCTTTGCCCGGTGAATAACCCTAAAATCAATCAACGACTTGACATGGTCATGATATTCCTGACGCGGAGTTACTTCGTTGGCGCCCTCTGCGCTGGAGGCTATGCGTGGTGCTGTTTGATGTAACCGGCTCTCGATTTCTTTGACGATGGCCGGCGTGGCTGACCCACCAAAAGGGGCTTTGAACTTGATACCGCAAAACTCTGGTGGATTGTGGCTGGCCGTCACCATCACCCCTCCGGCAAGCCCTCGACGTTTGGCTTCGTAGGAAACGTATGGCGTCGGAAAGGGACGATCGAGCAATTCGGCTTGAAATCCATTCCCGGCAAGTACCTCAGCAGCCCGGCGCGCGAATTGTTTCGCCATGAAGCGGCAGTCGTAACCGACCAGAACGGCACGAGAAGCCGGCTTCTGCGATTCCATGTAGTCCGCGATTGCCTGCGCTACCACCTCCACATTCTCGAAAGTAAAGTCGCGACCGATGACGCCGCGCCATCCGTCGGTGCCGAATTTGATCTGGGACAAAATGAACCTCGACCTGATGATGCAAGTCAAAAACACTGCTCAGTCAACGCAGGATTGAAGCTACCTACTCGTTGGGCACGAGGACGATTACGCTCAGAGGTAGTTCACGCTTCGCTTCGTGATGTTCCTTCAGTGGAAAGCAAGCTATAGTCGGTCACCACGGAATCGTCGCCGAGCACCACTCCTCGCGCGATCACCGCGTTGCGGCCGATTCGGCAGTTTCTCCCGACAATGCAGCCCACCAGCCGGGTGTTGTCGCCGACGGATACGCCCGGCCACAGGACACAACTTTCCACAATCGCATTGTTGCCTAAGCTGCACCCCTCGCCCAGGACAGACGATTGAACCTTGGCCAGTTCTCCAATCCGCACACCCGACCCGAACCTGCTGTTCTGATCGACGCGGGCCGTAGGTGCCATTGATGGCGCCACGGCCAGGAGAAACATCGGCGGGCGAAACCTTCGATGCACTATGTCCTGGTGAACTTGCATGTACTTCTGGGGCGTGCCGATGTCGATCCAATATCCCTCGGAAATGTAGGCGTAGACGGGCCGCTGGTCACGCAACAACCCTGGAAACACACCCCGTTCGAAGGAATAGTTCTCACCTCGAGGGATCACTTGGAGGACTTCGGGGTTGAGGATGTAGGTACCGGCGTTGATCGTGTTACAGGTGATTTCATTGGCCGAAGGTTTCTCTAAAAAACGGATGATGCGACCGTCGTCCGTTGTTTCCACCAGTCCGTAAGCCGAGGGATTCTGAACGCGGGTAAGCACCAGCGTTGCGGTTGCTTGATGCGAACGGTGTTGGTTCAGCACTGCCGTCAAGTCGAGATCGCAAAGAATGTCTCCGTTGAAGACGATCGTGGGACCGTCGAGTAATGCTTCGGCATTCTTGTAAGCGCCGCCAGTACCCAGGGGGCTCTGCTCGACAACGTAATGGATCTTCATGCCGATTTCGGATCCTTCGCCAAGCACCGCTTCAATCTTTTGCGGCTGGTAGCCCAAACTCAAGATAACTTCCCTGACGCCGTGCTTGCGGAGCAGTTCAAGCTGATATCGCAAGAACGGAACATTGACGACGGGAACGACGGGTTTGGGCAGGGCTAGCGTTAAAGGACGCAACCGGGTGCCTTCGCCGCCGGCGAGTATCAGCGCTTTCATCTTGGCTTCCTTGGTTGATCTCTCATCGTCAGAGATCCGGAGCACGATGTTTCGTGCTACTCGAAACATCATTGTGGGTGACAAGGCCTCCCACGACCAGTCTAGTCGACCTCTGGATTCTCCGCATTTCTACCCGAACGAATAGGCAATTTTTCTACAGCTTCCAGCCTTTGCGATAAGAATCTTTGACTTGACGGTCCGCTTCGCGGTGATTCGTGATCTTCATCCTGTCGCCATCCCAGAGCAATTTTCCGTCGAACCTCTGGGCGATGACGCCCAGCAGCACCAGTTCTGAGAAAGGTCCTGCGTATTCAAAGTTGGAGCAAGCCGGCTCGCCACCTTTGCACGCGCGAATCCAGTCTCGATAGTGACCTGGGGAGCGGCTCAAGAGCGGTTCGGGGAACTTGTAATCCTTCATGCGGGTATCTGGCAGCAGCCGAGTCCTTTCGCCATACGTGCCCGTGGTGATCAGGCCCTTCTCACCGATAAACAAAGATCCGTTGCTTCCGTCGCCCAGCTTGGTGTCCGCGTCAATGCCCTCAGGCCGGGATGGCATCTCTCCGCCGTCGTACCACGTAACACTGACCGGCGGCATATTGCCACGCGCCGGAAACTCGAAGCGAATAACCGACTTGTTCGGAAAGCAGAGTTCGGTTCTCCCCTCCTGGCGGGTGCACTCGATGCTGGTGGGATGGCCGAGCTGCAGCGCCCAGTTGGCTGGGTCGAGAATATGACAAGCCATGTCCCCCAATGCGCCGCAGCCAAAATCGAAGAAGCCGCGCCATTTGAACGGAGCGTATTCTGGACTATAAGGCCGCTCGCTGGCCGGCCCCAGCCAGACATCCCAATTAAACGTTTCGGGTACCGGTTCGCTGGCGGGTGCCTGTTTGAGACCTTGAGGCCAGAGGGGCCGATTCGTCCAAGCGTGCACTTCCTTCACGTTTCCGATTTCGCCGGCCCAAATCATCTCGCACAGTTGACGCGCCCCCTCGTTGGAATGCCCCTGGTTGCCCATTTGTGTTGCAACCCTATATTTCCGCGCCGCTTCCGTGAGTTTGCGTGCCTCCCAAATGGAGTGTGTGAGCGGTTTCTGGACATAGACATGCTTGCCCCGCTCCATCGCCCACATGGCGGCCACGGCATGGGTGTGATCGGGCGTCGAGATCGTCACGGCGTCGATGTCTTTCTGTTGATCCAGCATCTTTCGAAAATCCTTGTACTGCCTGGCATCCGGATACTTCGCAAAAGTTTTCGCGGCGTTCTTCCAATCCGCATCGCACAAAGCCACGATGTTTTCACTCTTGCAGCCCTCGATGTCGGCAGCACCTTTCCCTCCAGCACCGATGGCCGCGATATTCAGCTTCTCGTTGGGCGACTTGTAACCCAGACGACTGAGGCTGGCGGGACGTCCCAACGCCGTGCCGGCAACTACAGACGCTGTACTGCTCATGATGAAAAATCGCCGGGACACCCTTCTATCGATCATGTGAGTTCCTCATTTCGTAAGTTTGCTGCGGAATGCTATCACATCCGTTGGGTGGACACAGGGGCTTGGGCAGGCCCCCCGGGCCTTACAGCGCCTTCAAGTGAATGCATATCGGACAGGGATTTCCACGGGAGATATCTTGGGGTTTTTGACTGGGAAAAATGGTAGCAAAAATTCTTTAGCTGGGACGTCGCCGCCAGGAGGCAGCCCTACTAGACCTCCTGTGACCAACTCTTGTCAATAATGGCCTGGATCTTCTTCTGATCTTCGGGACTAATGCGAACGAACTTGATTCCCATGCCATGCCCGCTCTGGTTGTACACGACGCTACCATAGGCATCAATGAACCGATAGCGACTTTCCGTGCCTATTCTCAGATGAACGAGTGTTTCGAGGGGAAGCTCAAAAGGAGCAGCGATATAGAGTCCTCCCACACTGAGAGTTCGGGCGGAGCGTTGGGTTCGTTTTTCCCCAATGATCATTTCCACCGGATAGCTATACAAGATGCGCTTGTGCTTGCGTTTTTGCGTCCCGCTTGATTGGGATTCGGGCGACTCGTTTTTTCGTTTAAAGAAGAACATCAGTTGAATGTCGGCTGGAAGAGTACTGAGCGACCCGTGAAGAGACTAGGCGATTCAGGTTCACCTTTTCACCTGGGTTCCTGCCTCTCGGAGGCTTCACTCAGAACCACCAGATCGACGCGTCGATTCAGCGCGCGACCTTCAGGCGTGGCATTCTTGGCGACGGGCCGGTGCTCTCCATAGCCAGCGGCTGAAAGGCGGCTGGCACGGAACGGAAACCGTCTCGTGAGGTAAGCGATGACTTGCGTAGCACGCGCTGTAGACAGTTCCCAGTTCGAAGGAAACTGGTCAGTATGAATGGGTGTGTTGTCGGTATGTCCTTCTATCCGAACCTGGTTGGGGATGGGCAGCATCGATTCGGCAATGGCATCCAGCACTTGCAAGGAAGAATTCTTCATCGTGGCAGCTCCAGAATCGAAAAAGCCCGCTTCGCTCAAACTGATGACCAGGCCTCGACGGTCCTGAGTCAGGCGAACCCGGTCCAACGAGTTTTCTTTAACCAGTCGTTGCTGAACAATGCCACGGACCTCCTGGAGCGAAAGGTCGGCTCCTGCAATCATGGGATTAGCCGGCTCGATCAGTTTTTGTGGTTCAACGCCGGGCGTGATGCCCTCCGAAAGACTCAAGCGCCGGCTGCCGGCATCGAAAGTTCGAGTGTCAAACGCCGCTTGCATCGATTGAGCCAGCGTCGTCATCTTCTTTGCATCGACCTGCGAGATGGCATACAAGGTTACGAAGAAGGCGAAAAGCAGGGTAATGAAGTCGGCATAAGACACCAGCCAGCGTTCATGATTCGGATGTTCTTCAGGTCGCTTTCTGCGTCGTGCCATGAGAAGTGGTGAGCAGCGGGCGATTCGGCTTTCTATCTATCGCCCTATCGCCCCGTATCGCTCTGCCTCTGAATTATGCTGCTTTGCGTCCTGGTTTCTGAGCTGCCCTCGGACTCACTGAGCGTCTTTCTTCCACGGAAAGGTAACTCTTGAGCTTCTCCTCGATAATCTTTGGGTTGACGCCTTCCATGATACCAATGACGCCTTCCAGCATCATTTCCTTGGCAGCCACTGTCCTGCGGTGCTTGACTTTGAGCTTGTTGGCAAAGGGCAGAAAGATCAGGTTGGCCGACCCGACGCCATAAACAGTCGCCACAAAGGCAACGGCGATACCGGCTCCGAGTTTGCTCGGGTCCGACAGGTTTTCCATCACGTGAATCAATCCGAGGACGGCACCTAGGATTCCGATGGTGGGAGCGAAACCCCCAGCTGCGTCAAACACCTTGGCATCCAGTTCACCCTGCTCATCGATGTGGTCCAGCTCGATCTCCATCGTGTCTCGCAAGACCTTTGCGTCGGTGCCGTCAACCGCCAGCCTCATCGCCTTCTTCAGGAAGTCGTCAGATGCCGTTGGGATACGGCTATCCAAAGAGAGCAGCCCGTCTTTGCGCGCCTTGATGGCATAACTGAGAATTTCTTCGACTACCGCAGCCGAATTGCCTTTCTTATCGAGCAGTACACGCCGCACCCCCGCAAGGGCACTTTTCACAGTCTTCAATGGAAAACTCAGCACGGTGGCGCCAATGGTTCCCCCCAGAACGATAAGTGCCGCGGTCGGTTGGGCAATTGAACCCAAATGGAGTCCCTCCAGGAAGGCGCCGCCCACAATGGCGGTAATCCCAAGCACCAGTCCAATGATCGACGCTATGTCCACAAACACTCCTCAGGCCGAGATCTGTTCGGCTGACAGGGGTTGACTAAGAATTCGCCGCTTGAAGTCCACTATCTTCTCCAGGATTCGCTCAGGGTTTTCCTGAACCACAAATGAACTCCCATTGGTGAGCCTAACCACAGTATCTGCCCCCATTTCGATGTGTTCAATGAGATCGGAGTTCAGAATGACTTCAGTTTGATTCAGCCGTGTTAATCGGATCATGCTTTGTCCTGCGGTTGGCCGTCCGGGCGCAAACCGCAAGCCCCCACCTTCACTTCGGACATTCTGTACGCCTGCATTAGGGCAAAGTCCTGTTGATTCATTGCCTTCAAGACACCGCCGTCACCCGCGGTTCGTCCAACGATGCGAGAATCTTTGACGCTTCGGCCCGATGCCCAAGCTCCTTCTGCACCATCCGAACCGCCATCTGAATCCTTCCCAGATCAAGGGCGCGGTTTACCCGTTCTACCACCCCTTGAAGATGGGGCTCTTGCTCGATCGCAGCCCTCAAATCGACATCACGAATCAAGCAGGCAGCTGTTGGTCGCTTGACCGGCGGAACGATGCTGACTGCGGAGCGGTGCCGACCCGGCCGCCCCACTATGGCGCGATATGCCTCTGCGTAGAGTTGTACACGTGGCGAAGCCAGCGTGTAGCCTGAAAGAACCTCCTGGCGGGCCTGTTGCGCAATGGTACGACGAAGCGCAGCATTGGTAACCAGCGTATCGATGGCATGAAACCAGTCTTGAGCGCGGTTTCCAACCAGCAGACCTGTCTGGCCGTGGCGAATGCAGCTGTTGTATGGCGGCAGGTCGGAATAGACGCCGGCAATTCCACAAGCGGAGTATTCCAGCCATTTGATATTGCTCTTGCAGCGATTGAACAGGTTGTCTTCCAGGGAAACGACCGCCACATCCATAGGAGTCGTTTGGAGTGCTTTGGCGAAAGACTCGTAGTCCGGGGTGAACCCGGCAACTACGGCTCCGGGAAGACGGGCCATTCGATCTGTAACGCAACCCATGAACCGAAACGCGACACCTTCTTGGTGTTTTGCGGAGATCTGAATCAAGGCATCCTCGACCATCCGCAAATCGTCTGCGTGAGTGCTGGTTCCTGTGAAACCGACGACGACGGGGCCGGAATGGGGCCGTTGCGCCTGCACCCAGAGGCTTTCGTCAATCAGGTTGGGGACGACATGGATGTTGGGATTCCATCGCAATAGTTGGGCCTTTAGAGTCTCGGTCGAAACAGTGAGGGCCGCCGCCCTCTGCATGACATCCAGAACAAACGGCCGGCACTGCATCGCAAAGTCATGATTCGGGTTGTTCAGCGGGATCTCCATCAGTAGATCATCGACTTCGTAGACGATTGGCGTCCCCATTTTGAGGATCCCAGGCAGTGCCGTCGCCGTGCCCGGACATGGGAACATTCTCTGGATCACGAACAAGTCGGCGTTTTTCACGGCATCCGTGTCGAACAGCCCGCGCTTGCTGGAAATATGAATCGCCCAATTCAGCTCAATCTCAGGCAGACGAAGCAGTGGTTCGAGGAGTCGCAATCTCGCACAGTTGGTGTGAATCTCGTCAAACGACAAAACGGCGACACGAATCCGTTCTTGCCGGGTTTGGCGGCCTTTTTCCATTGCCAACTGGATCCTCCGGTAATGTTGGACCTTTTTCAACAGGTCAAGCCCATCAGCGTGATCAGGCTGCGAGTCGAGTTCCCGGGCAAGCGCAGCCTCTGCCTCGGCGTAGCGTCTTAACCGCTCCAGACAAACCGCCCGCGCATGCTCCACCCCCAGGATATTTCTTTCGACACGAACCGCGTCGTCGAACCGCGCTAGAGCTTGTTCGTAGTTTTCGTCTTTGAGAAACTGCTCCCCTTCCGCGCAGAGCTGGAGGGCTCGCTGTTGCAAACTTTGTTGCTTCTCCCTCTTCCTCACCTGAAGAAACTCCTTTTCATTCTCAGAAAGCATTTCAACGGCTGATGCTGTGAAGGACTCCGATTGCAGCCAGCTGAGGATCTCACTGCGATGTCTGGCCTCCAGCCGCCCACTGAGTGTCAGAAAGCTCAAGGAGTCTTGCCGGTCAAACACCTGAATGTCGTTGCCGATTTTGCCAAGGAAAACACCACGAGGCACGTAGAGAGACCTCAGACTTTGCTCATAAGCGGCACGATTGCGTTGAAAGACTCCCCCTGAAGCCTTCAACTGGTGCCGCAATTGGTCCTTCCAGGCTCGGTAGTCGAAGTGAAGCTGCTGCTCACCTGCATCTGTGGTTTGGTGTGAAACTGGATCAATCTTTCCAGCTTTGCCGCCGGGAAGGTGAATCCCGATGTCTTCGTCTTCCATGTAGGCGTTCAGAAAGCCTGCCAGACGCAGCCGCACACTGTGATCGTGGTCTTCTTCACCATACAAACCATAGTCTTCGCACCAATAGCCGAGAGCCTCATGGGCACGCTTCGGAATGAGGTAGCACGCACCGCCCAGGTTCGCATCCCGTTTCGGCCGAATACGGCAGCCGTGCACGGTTTCTACTGGATAACTTACCGGTTCGAAGTTGTAAGCCAGTGCGGCCAACTCCGGGACAGCGTCGACTGTCTGCACCATCTGCGTGAGCCAATCGGGTTTCTGCACCACGATGTCGTTGTCGAGCTTCAGGTAGTAGCCTGCTTCCGGTTCCTGCTGCCAGGCCAGGTTGGACGCCCTGGCGATGCCAATGTTCTCAGTGAGCAAAACCAGGTTCTTGATGACTCCGCGGCGTTTGAGTTCCTTCAGGGTGTCTTGAGTGCCGTCCTGGCTGCAGTTATCGACAACGGTCAAGGCGTAGGGAAAATTGGTAAAGCGCACCACCGCATCGATGGCTTGTTTCGTAAACTGGAGACGGTTGAACGTCACCATGCCGATATTGACGTACCGATCCTCCTCAATCGGGCCTTGGTAATAGAGATTTTTTGCGTAGTGCGCCCGCGGCACTGGAAAGTGGCCACTGTACTGCTGTTTGACATGAATTGTTTCCCGATCACTCAGCGATTGGTCGTGATTAACAAACCCGTTTGGATTGTCGTAATAGAGCCCGAGGATCTCGCCAACGTGCCTCATAGAGTGCTTAAGAGCGATGCGGCACCAATACTCATAGTCTCCAGCTGATCGAAGGTCTTCCCGAAAGCCTCCGATCTCTTCCCACAATCGTCTCCGCCACATCGGCTGAGGCCCCATGTGGCAGCCCGAGAGCATAATGTCTGGTGAAAAGTCCGGCCGCAGGTGATAGCCAGAGCGAATGTGGGAATCGAAAGTCTGATTCTCAAAGTTGGTCACAAACGAATCGCCATAGACGAGAGCCGTTTCAGAATGCGCATCCAGTTCGCGTGCCATGACTTCAAGCGCATCCCGTCGGTGCCGGTCGTCAGTATTAGCGGTGGTGACGTATTCACCAGTTGCCGCCCTGACTCCTCGGTTCCAGGCTTGATAAATCGTTTCTCGCTGTCCGATCCTGATGGACACAATCTGCGGATAGCTCTTTTGAAATTCACTGACGAGGGCGTCCTCGCCCTGCTGCGAACCCGTGTTCACCACGATCACTTCAAGCTCATCCTGCTGAAAAAGAGTTTGTTGCACGAGATCCAAAAGGCAACCGCGGAGAAATCTCTCGGAGTTGTAGGTACTGACAATCGCTGACACGCGGTATTTTGAGTGCATCGTCAGGTTTTGAATCTCAGGATCCATTCTGAATCGTACGGACAGTCTGTTTCTTGTGAGATCTAGTGACCTGTCAAAAGTTTGGCCAGAGCTGACAAAACAACAGTCGTTTCTCCGATTCGGCGTCCACCCTTGTTGTTGGTCTGTCGTATGTTCCAACGAGCAGTGGGCACCAACTAGGAATGCAACCTGCCTACGTGCAAATAAGAGACCATTGTCCGCGGAATCAGAAGGGGGGGATTCAGGTCTGCTCAGTTTGCTGTTTGCTGTGCTTGTGACCGCCCAGCGAAGAGACCCAGGAATTGCGGCAGCCTTGCGGAAGGAGCAGATCCTTACAGCGTTGGGGACACAAGTGAGTACTCTGCGCAGAATACATCCACGGCAGAAGGACACCGGTCCATGGATGGGCAGCAACTGAAATAGCAATCAGACAAGAAGCCCACATTAACTCTCGACAAGATCGCAGGACCTTGTCACTCAAGTCAAGACGCGTGCCATTCCAGGATCGCTTCAATCACACGCGCCGCTTGCGCGTCCGTCAATTCCGGATAAAGCGGAAGACTGAGCACCTGGCGAGCTGCTTTTTCGGAGCGGGGAAGCGGAAGGGGACGCAGCAGCCGATCTTGATATGCAAGTTGCTGATGTACCGGCAGAGGATAGTGGATGCCAGTCATGATGTTACGATGGCGAAGGAACTGCTGCAAGGCATCGCGATCCTTGTGAGCGATGACATAGAGGTGACACGCATGAACAATTCCGGCTGCCGATGCTGGCAGACGAAGGCAGGTCCGCGCGAGACCTTGCTCGTACTGTCGAGCCAGTAACCGTCTGCGCTGGTTGTCTTCTTCGCAATGTCGCAACTTCACCCGCAGAATGGCGGCTTGCAGCTCATCCAGTCGACTGTTGAGGCCCGGGACTTCGCTGATGTAGCGGTGCTTCCAACCGTATTCTCGCAATATCCGGACACTCTCAGCGAGTGTCGTGTCCGTGCAGACGACCATCCCGCCATCACCCAGCGCGCCCAGATTCTTGGTGGGGTAGAAGCTGAAGGTGGCAACATCTCCCCAGGCGCCTGTCTTCCGACCATCGATCGCTGCTCCGTGAGCTTGAGCGCAGTCTTCGATTACTCGCAAACCATGCCTTCGGGCGATGTCCAGAAGGGCTGGCATGTCGACAGGATGCCCATATAAATGAATTGGCAAAACCGCTTTCGTTCGGGGAGACAGCACGGCCTCGACCTGCTTGACATCCAGCGTATACGAATCCGTTTCTATGTCCACAAAGACAGGAGTGGCACCCACCAGCTCTATCGCCGCGACCGTTGCGACCGCTGTGTGAGACACGGTTATCACCTCATCGCCTGCTCCGATGCCACACGCGCGCAACGCCAACTCCAAAGCGTCGGTGCCGTTGCCCACGCCAATCGCGTGAGGGACGCCAATGAAGGCGGCAAACTCTTCCTCGAAGGTGGACACCTCTTTGCCGAGGATATACCACCCGCTGTTCAACACCCGCTGAATCGCTTCGTCGATTTCGTGCTTATAAGCCAGGTAGCTGGCATGTGGGTTGGCCTGCAAGATGGGAGGAGGGGTGTGGCTCATGGCACAGAGGTGAACTCGCGAGGAGCACAGAAACGATTGCTTTTTACAAGAGCGTTCCTCGCACTCGGTACTTCTTCGAAGACGAGGACGACCACGAGAGCGCTTGTCAAGGAAGCGCGTCAGGTTAGTCCTCCCAATAGTGTTGGCGGTGCTGCTTGTAAAACACAAAAGTCCTTGCGAGTCCTTCCCGCAAGGAGATCTTTGGCATCCAGCCCAGTGTTGACTGAATTAGCCGGTAGTCAGCGTAATAGTCTCCGATATCGATCGCTTTGCGGTCCGGCGGAAAAGGAACAATCCGATACTCGCCGTGACCGTGGAGCTCCACCAGCACGGCGGCCAGCTCCTTCAGACTGATAGGCGGCTCTGCACCCAGATTAAAAATTCGCCCGTCAGCCTGCGGATTGGCGGCACACAGCAACAGCGCCTCCACGACGTCGTCGACGTAGTTGAAATCCCGCCGCTGCAGACCATCGCCGAAAACGTCGATTGGCTTGCCTTCCACCAATCGCCGAATCCAAACACCCAGAAAGGTCTGGCGTGCATCTTTCACTCGCATCCGCGGGCCGTAGGTGTTGGTAAGCCGCAGAGCTGAAGCCCGCACACCGTGCACGTTGTTATAAAGTATGTGGTACCACTCTCCAGCCATCTTGTTGATGCCGTTCACATCCACTGGGCGGATGGGATGCTTTTCGTCCACCGGCAAATAGTCGGGCGCTCCATAGATTTGCCGGGTGCTTGCAAAGACGATGCGGATCTTGGGGTTGTATCGCCGGCAAGCCTCGAGGATGGAGAGCTGGCTGCGACAATTGATTTCCAGATCTGTCTGGGGGTTTTCCATCGAGTCCAAGTGGCTGGTTTGTCCGGCCAGGTTAAACAGGTAGTCTTCACCCTGCACCAGATACCGCATCCCATGCTCGTCGCGGACGTCCGCGATATTCACTCGCAACCGCGTACGAATCTCCTCGACGTTGAACAGATTCCCGCCATACTCGGGAATCAGCGAGTCAACCAGCTTCACTTTAGCGCCCAAATCCAAAAGGCGATTCGCGAGGTTCGAACCGATGAAACCCAGGCCACCCGTGATCAAAACCCGCCGGCCTTTAAAAGCTTGGTCGAAATCAATCATGAATGTTGAGGGTGCAGGTCGCCTCAAGCGCTGAAGCCGGTCATGGCACAGTGCCGCAGCTCTCGGCTCTCATGCGAGAGCAGAGGATCCGAAACATGCTAAGGGCGGTAAGTCTAACATACGGAAAAGGTGAAAGGCAGGAACTCCCTCGCAGCGTGGTTGCCCCAATGACGAAATGGTTGGATCCAAGCTCTCTTCGCCAACACAAAAGAGCCAGCAAAGACCACCGGCCCTCAAAGACGTCCCGGCTCTCATGGGGCGGGAAAGGCTTCGCCACAGTTACGCTGAGCGAAGAAAGGGTTGGGAGACGGCTTCGAAAGGAACTTTCTGTGCCTGCCGATCCACGCAATAACTTTTGCAAGGCTTGCTCGTTGGCAGAGTCAGATCGTTTCTGAGCTCAAACACAGCATTAAATTCGTATGCGACTCCTTTGAAGTACTTAATCGCAAACGGAATGTCAACTCCGCGAGATTCCATGTCCCGCAACGTCTCGGGGTAAACACTGTAGGTCAACTCACGCCAAAGCCACGATTTGTTCAACTCCCTTCGCCAAACATCCGCATGCCGTAGGCAAATGTGCTCATAGCAGCCTTCACCCCAAAAAGCGATATGGCTCGGAAGAAACGCGTCGACGCTCCACACATAGGGCAACCAGATGTCGAGAATGGCCCCATCGCTGGCAACCCGGCTTATCTCCCTAAGGGTATGCATGGAGCATTCCAGATGTTCGAGACAGTGTGAAGTGAAAATATAGTCGATTGTTCCATTTTCGAAAGGGAGCCGATCTTTGGCGATATTCATGACACAGTCAACCCCTGGATTTGACACACTGTCAATTCCGAAACATCCCTGTTTCTTGTTGGGACCGCAGCTCAGATCAATTCTTGTAATCAAGAGTTTTCTCCTTTGGCTTCACAACCCTGGTCTTGCTGTAAGGCACCCGCTAAACAGAAGATGCTGGTACGCTGAAGTGATGATCCTTGCGCTCAGTCAATTTGATTGATTCGCTCGCAAGATCGGAGGCGGGCTTAATCCTGGAAGTCTGCGGCAGACAATGGCCCCCTTCTTCAGGCCGGAGTAGCCGCGGAACGACAGTAGGATCTGGATGAGTTCCCAAGGACCAGGGGTAAGAGGATGCCAATGAAATAGCCTTCCTATAGACGAGAGCGAAACCGTTGCCGACTTTGTCATCGACGTCCTGGGAAGCCACCAGCGTCAATCGCTCCTCGAAGATGTTTCGCATGAATTGTTTCATGCTCTCAGGTGCGAAGACGTGATAGTGGCAGTGAAGAAATCGTCCTGCTTCAGGTTCGGTCTCTGGGGTTCGATTGGCGCGGTAGTCATTAAGAATGTGCTGCCAATCTGTCAGTGGTCTGCCAACATCTGACGGAGCCGCATCCCTGTGAGGCACAATCATGTAAATATAGCCTCCCGGTTTGACGATGCGAAACCACTCAAGAAGGGTCTTGATCAAATTGGGGCAATGCTCTACGACATGGGAAGACAGAACGAAGTCTTCAGATTCGCTCTCCACCGGAACTTCATCAGCGCGCGCGACAAAGTCCAGGGGGACAACCGTGCCAGTGAGCCGGAGCTGTTCTTGTTCGTAGATTTCATCCCTCTGGCCAACATTGCGTGTATTCAGCCCAAACGCGTTGTGAGACGACGGCCCGATCTCCAATCCCTTGAGTCCATCAAGCAACTGGTGAGCCAGCTGGCTCTCTTTGAACACGGGTTGGCGTGACGTGTGTGTTCCATGCGCAATCCCACCATTGGTACTTAGTAATGGCTCTGATTTGGTCATCCTCCTGCCTGGACCGAACAAAGAACTCGAGTGCTTCTGCCTCTCTTTCGTCGCTCGCAAATCTTGAAGCATCTTGCGTGCCTCGGCATGCTTAGGCTGCAGCCGCAGCTCAGTTCGCAGGGCGTCTTCAGCTTCGGCGCAACGGCCGATTCTCTCCAAACAAAGGGCCCGCGCGTACTGCGCCCCAGCTACCCTGTCTTCAATCCTTAAAGCCTCATTGAACTTTTCCAAGGCCGGACCGTATAGTCCCTTCTCCAGAAGAGCTGCTCCTTGATGACACGACTCCAGGGCTTGACTCTGCAGAGAACTGGCTGGAATCCGATTCGCTTCGATCGTTTGAGGCTGTGCGATCACGTCCAATGCAGGCAAGTGGTCAAGATAGTTGGCCTGCGATTTCAGCTCCGCTCCTGAGACAATCTTTGCCTGCCTCGGTTGGCCTGTCGAAAGAGAGCCGTGGCCCTGCGGCAACTGCATGCCCTGCTTGTTGGGATGGAGTTGGATTTGCTCCACTGATCGGTCCGGGGTTCCTGGCTTGGAGTTAGCACACGGCTCCTTGGAATGGATCTCAACCATGTAGTGAGTGTCTGGCGCGGCCTTGATTGCGTAACTGAGATCATTTAGCTGCGTGAAGCGTTCCACGGCCTGGTGAACGCCTTCTCCAGGCACGCAGTCATGCCCAAAGAAAGCACCCCCAGGCCGCAGCTTAGGTGACCAGGCTAACAGATCCGCATAACACCCGGCCAGGGAGTGGTCTCCGTCAACGAAGAGCAGGTCCAGGCTGTGATCTTGGAATAGAACAGCCGCCTCTACGCTGGGTTTACGGATCGGGTAGATGTAATGTCCAAGACCGCTTCCCCTCACGTTGTTCAGAAAAGTCTGGTAGAGCCTGTCGTTCTTGATGACCTCCAAGTCTTGGTGCTCCGGCGACCCCTTCCAGGGGTCAACACAGAAGATTCGCGCCCCGTCGTTCCCAACGCTGGCTAGTGCACTGGCCATGATGATTGCGGAAAGTCCCATGAAGCTTCCAATTTCCACCATAACGGCGTTCTTCGGTAGAGCTTTTGCCTTCTCAAACAGATAATGGATGTCCCCCGGCAGCAGAAATCCTTGGACCCCATTGACCTCGATCATCCCGTTTGAATTTGGGACGCTTCGGAATTGCAGGGGTTGTTCAATCCACTGCCTTGTCGCCAGATTGGGTGGAGCCGGCGCAACAGGGCTGACCCCTTTCCAGGGTAGCTGAACGGCAGGTACCGCAGGGCCCTGTTTGACGTTGCCGGACTGCCAAACATTCGGCCGCCTGTCTGGCGTGCGTGCAATCTCGGAGGTCCGAACCGATTCCTTCTTTAAAACATGAATAAGGCGCCCAGGCCATCCAGAGCAACGCATAAAGCGTTCCCAGGCTAGCCTAGTTTCTGTCGCGAAACGCCTGAAAAAGGGCGTCCCTGCTGGCTGATAAGGTGACGACGAAAGGGCATCGCCTCCGTGACAGTTGAAAACGAATCATAAAAGTGAGC
>Ga0187893_10007507_pt1 | contig 17815 bp, 21 predicted proteins | sample MA1701074metaG_FD_139574 | JGI IMG/M metagenome (GOLD analysis project Ga0187893, IMG submission 139574) | White microbial mat communities from a basaltic lava cave in the Kipuka Kanohina Cave System on the Island of Hawaii, USA - MA170107-4 metaG ... | reverse complement strand
ATCTCGGAGCTCACGATCAATCCATTGTACCAGTACACCGACCACGAACCCGCACTCGCTAACCGGTTTGCATCGAGTGGACCACGATCGTGGAACGCGATCTCGATCGGATGCGAGACGTCCGTCCAGTCGAAGACCGAGATGCCACCCTGATACCAACCTTGCACCATCACCTCGCGGCCCGGGATTGGAATAAGGGACCCGTTATGCGCGACGCAATTCTCCTGCTGCGTCTGCGCGGCCGGCATCTTGTAGTAGCTCTTGAACGTCATCTTGTTGTTCGCGAGCGTGAAGAGCGCGTTCGCTCCCCATTCGTACTTGTCGGTCGAGCGGCAACGCGGCGCGGAGCCGCCGCCCCACTCATCGGTGAACAGAATCTTCGACCCGTCATTGCTGAACGTCGCCGAGTGCCAGAACGAGAAATTCGAATCTGCGACTGCATCGATGCGCTTCGGATTCGCCACGTCTTTGATATCGAGTAAGAGGCCGTAGCCACCGCAGGCCCCACCGGCGAGCCCGATCTCCGGATACACTGTGATATCGTGGCACTGCGTCGGTCCGCCACGCGGCGAAGTTGGACGCGGAGGCGCGTTAGGATTCGCCGCGGCCTGAGCTGCGCGTCGAGCAGCCTGCGCCGAGTCGAAAGGCTCAGCATGACGCGGCGGCGCCGTTAGGTCCTGGAAGATGCGCGGCGAGCTGACAATCGCTGCCGCCCGCGGATTGGCGAGGGGGATCTTGATGACTTCGATGCGGAATAGCGCCGTCGCGGGATCTTCTGGCGACGACAAGCATCCTGGCAACTCACTGGGCGAACGAACGCCTGCCGAACCCGAGATGTAAACGTAGACGTTCTCAGTATCCTTGGGATCGTTCACCACCGTGTGGGTGTGCGAGCCGCGGCACGTTTGCACGTTGGCGATGTATTTGGGATTCGCGATGTCCGTCGCGTCGAAGATGCGAATCCCGCGAATGCGATCGTGACTGACCGTGTCTCGCACGCCGCCGGTACCGCAATCAAGTCGAGCCGAGGGCGCTTCGGCGGATACGAACAACAGGTTCCTGTAGACAGAGACGTCACTCTGAGAAGCCGGACAGAGATACTTGGACGCCAGCTTCGGCTTCTTCACGTTCGAAATGTCCCAAACCTGATAGCCGTTGTAATTCCCTTGAAAAACGTAGTTATCGCGGAACGCGAGATCGGAGTTCGTCACGCCGGCGAAGCCCTCAGTCGAGGGCGAATTCGAGATGAGACGCAGATTCCAGATCGCCTCGTCGGCGCGTTCAAAAATATTGCGGCGCGTTGAGTCCACTCGCCCTGGTTTGAGCCCGATGCGCGGGTCGGGATTCCCCGGCGACTGCGCCATGTTAGGCGCTGGCGAAGGCGCCGAGCCGGCTGTCGAGCCGGAGCTACACGACGCGACGGCGAGCAGCGTGGCGCCTAACGAAATTGTGAAGAGCGATTCGCGTTTCACGGGACGAAGGGGTAGGGGTAGGGGTAGGGCTAAGAGTAGGCGAAGGGATTCGTTAGGGATTGCGTCCGCCGGAAGGCTGCGCGGCGAGCATCTTGTGCATGCGCTCGATTTCAGTGGTCTGATCGGCGTACACGTCAGACGCGAAGCGGAAGACGATTTCGTCCTGTCCCGCGCCTTCTGATCCGAAGAGCTGATCGACCATGGAGATCGCTCCTTCGTGATGCTTGATCATCGCCAAGAGAAAGAGTCGATCGAACTCGGGGCCGCGCGCGCGGTCGAGTTGCGCGAGTTCTTCAAGACTGAGCATGCCAGGCATCAGCATGTCGTGCTCGACGCCGTCCATCTTCATCTTGAGGCGCGTGGCATCGGCGGCAGGCGCGGGCTGTCTGCGATCGCGCAGCCAGGTCTGCATGAGCACGATTTCGTCGCGCTGCGCGACAACGATCCGCTCGCATAAGAGCCGCACGTCCTGACGCGCGCCGTGCGAAGGAGCCCAACCGGCGATAAGCACCGCCTGCGCGTGGTGCGGGATCATCCCCGACATGAAGTGGACGTCGGCCGCCGTGAATGGGTAGCGGCCTGGAGCATCCGACGTCGCGCTCTGTGAGGCGCCGCCTGGTGCAGCCGCGCCTCCGGAAATCCGCGTTGCGCTGCTACAAGCGATGCCAAATAAGGAGCCAACGCCTGCGATAGCTGCCAGCGGAAACGATCGCCTCATGCGCTGCACTCTCCAACACAGACGGGCCTGAGTCACCGTCTAAATGGTCGGGACTACGATTGTATCACTTACGGCGGAAGGACGTAATCTGCTGCTACTTCAACAGCGCCGAATACACGAGGCGGATGAACTCCAGTCGCGTGTCATTGCCGCGCGACTGGGTGATCCAGACGATGATCAGATTCCGGTTCGGATCGGCCCAGGCGTTTGTGCCGTCTGAGCCGGCGTGCGAGAAAATGCCTGACGAGAACGGCGCTTCGACCGGGCGATACTTGTCCGTGCGGACGTCCCAGTTGAGCCCATAGAAGCGGTCCATCTCGGCGCGTCGCGCGGCGGGGTACACGTAGTCGGCGTGCGGCTGCGTCGCGAGCGACACCGACTCGGGCGATAGCAGCCTCACGCCATCGAGCTGACCGCGCCCCAGCATCACAGCCATGAAGCGGGCGTAGTCCATCACCGTCGAGTAGAGACCGCCGGATGCGCGGAAGAACGGCACGATCGGCGGCATCGTGTTATCCCAGTAGCGGACCCACGGACCGCGACTGGGCCTTCGCTGGTACGCAGCGGCGACGCGCGTGCGCAGCGGACTCGCTGGATCGTCCACGAGGAAAGAGTCCTTCATGCCTAACGGCTCGAGGATGCGCGTGCGGATGTAGTCCTCCGCGAGCATTCCTGAGCGCTCGGCGATCAGCGCTCCGACGGTGCTCGTTCCCGGATCGCTGTAGAAGTAGTCCGTTCCGGGAGGAAACTCCGGACCCCTCGCGCCGACGGCATCGACGGCCTCACGCAAAGTTTTGTACTGCGTGCCGCCAGTCGCGACGTAGATGTCTCCTTTTATTCCCGAAGTGTGCGTCAGCAGCTGAAAGACTGTGATGTCGCGCGATTTTGGGTTGTCGAATGAGGGCAAGTAGTGCGCGACGCGATCTTCCAGTCTGAGTTTGCCTTCCTCGCGCAACATCATCGCTGCCGTTCCAACGATCGGCTTCGTCATCGATCGCATGCTGACGATGTTGTCCGTGCGCATCGGGATCATGCGTTCGCGATCGCTCCACCCGAGTGCTTCGTACAGCACAGTCTTGCCGTCACGAATGACCAGCATCACGGCGCCGATTATGCGCTCGTCATCAACCCACTTTTTCACAGCGCCAATGGCGGCGTTCAGTTTGTCCGAAGACATCCCCACGTCCTCGGGCTTCGCCGCCGGGAAGACGTGCGGTTTCTGCGCGGCGAGTGTGTTCGCGCAGAGCACCGCGCTTGCGCCGACGGCGACACAGGCCGTGCGGAACCAACGATCGCGAGGGAGGCGATTCGACATCGGTTTCTCCAGAGGAGTCGCTATTTGCTGCGCGCTTGCATGGCCTGAGCTTCAGCAAGCCAGGACAAAAGCTGCTCATCAACGTCGCCGAGCGAGCGCAAATGAACGTGATGCGCCACTCGCCGAGGTCCAATATGCTCGGTGCGCTCGATGCGTTCATGATCGATGGCGCGAGCCAGAATGAAACCGACTCGTAGGTAATCGCTTCGCACAGCGATGCCGCCGAAATGATGTGTGCTAACGAGATTGATCGAGGATTGGACCGCATCGACCCGCAGGGCACCGCTGCGCTCCACACCACGCTGCAATGCGTCGAAAATCGACCGCAGATTTTTGTCCTTCCCACGAAAGTGATCATCGACGCTGCGAACGCTGCACGAGTGCCACTGGTGCGCCTTTGCGAACTGGCGACGGCAACGCGGACAGCTCCAGAGAGGCTTCGCCGACGATGCTCGAGTTTTTTTCATGTCGTCACGTCCGACGCCGGCTTCTCCGCCAGGTACATTATTCTTGACAACGCCTCTCGACGCGCCAGCTCGGCGACACTCTCGAGGTATTCGATCTGACGTGCTAGACCAGTGCCGAGTTGTGGCTCCAGTTCCGCTCGATGCGCTTGCAACGCGGCGAGTCTGCCCGAAGCGTTCGTAACCGAGGCCGCTGTGCGATTCTCCGTCTCGAGCAGTCGCAGCCCGTGAGACGCGAGCAGCGTTTCATTCTCGCCCGGAGGTACGAAATGCGTAGCACCGTGCACGCTGCGACGCCGAGCTTCCTCGTTCGTCATCGCGCCGGTGAGGACTCCAGCGTCAATGAATAGAAACCGTCCGCCGGGCCGCAGCACGCGTGCAACCTCTTTGAGGAACTTCGCGCGGTCGCCGAGGTGAAGAACTACATCCACGGAAATCGCGGCATCGAACGTCTCTGCGGGAAAGGGCAGCGGATCATTCAAATCAGCCTGGGCCAACGAGAGCAACACGTCCACGCCGAGCGACTTGGCGCGAATGCGTGCGACGCGAAGCGCCGCTTCACTGACTTCGACGCCTGTGCCGCGGCACCTAACGAGCGACAGGATGAATGTAAGCGGGCCGGCGGGGCCGCAGCCGAGGTCGATCAGTGAGCTCGTCGGCGAGAGCTGAAGCCGCGCGACGTCGGCGCGAACTTCGTCAGCGCTCACCCACGAGTGTTGCCCGATGTCTTCGCCATACGCCTCGCGCCGGATCTGCCGCATCAGCGGCGACTCGAACTCCCTGTAAAACGACTCGTAGTCGCTCAAGTCAGGCGCGCACGAAAACGCGGGCGAGTCTGGTCGTGCCGACAATGAACGCCGCGAGCAGCGGCCCGTGCACGACGACTGCAGCTGGGATAATGCTCCAATATGCGCGCATCGAAACCCAACGTTCGCGCAACCCGCGCGCGAGCACCAGGAGCGAGAGAGGCAGTGTAAGAACGATCGCGGTGATCAAGCCCGGCATGTACGTGCGGAGCATGACTGCGAGCGCGATGTGCATGAGCGCGTTGAGACCGATGACAGCAGCGAAGACAAGCATCGTGTAGGCGCCGCTCGTCGACGCTTCGTTTCTGGCGGCCATGAGCGCGAGGAAGAGCCCGAGCGCCGTTAGGATGAACAGGCTGACGCGCAGTTCGGAGACTTCGATTCCTGCGTAGAACGCGCGGAGCAGCGCCGGGCCGCGCGACTGCATCAACGCAAGCATGCGCAGTGCCGCGATCGCTTCTTCGCTGTTATGGAGCGCGAAGGCGAGGCCGATGAGGAAGTACCACGAGCGTCTCGTCACGGCTGCTGAAACATGTCGTGCATTCAGCGGAGGAACTCCTGCAGCTCCGGCCTCTCGCGCAAAGTGTCCGATAGGGAGTGCCTCGAGACGGTCGTAGGAAGCGCCAGTGTGAGGCGTACAATGCTGAGCGGACCACCAGCCGAATCAATGTTGTTGAGGACGACGACGTTGTGGCTGCCGAGCGGATACTCCGCATCGCCCATGGGTCCCATACTTTCGCGGGCATGACCACCGCGCAGGTATGCAAACGTCAATCGATTCTCGCTCAGTCGCTGCGCTACTGCATGGACGGTTCAACGCAGGAACTCTTGCAGCTCTGGCATGCGGCGCAACGAATCGGCTAGAGCCATTGCATTGGGTTTGCCAGTCATCTCGAACTTAAGGCGGCGCACCACTGTCGGAGGACCGCCGACGCCATCAACCCGATCGATGACGACCACGTTCGCACCCTCGAGCGGGTAGCGCGTCTCTCCGACTTGCAGCGCGCGATCGCTCGGCTGGTACGTGTATGCGAAGTGCTTGGACCCAATCGTTAGGCTGTGCTGAACCGGCACGCGCTCGTCAATGAATATCGGCCCCGCGCTTTCGCGGACAGTTCCGCTACCAGGACGCGCCCAGCCCGGCTGCCCGCGCAAAATGACGATGAGCTCAATCGCGGCGTTGTCTGGCTGGCCGCTGAAGTACGCATAAAACTGCGCGCGCTCTGACAAATTGGCGCCGCTCCCGCCTTTGATGGGCTGGGCAGAGGCGACAAGCGGCATGACTGCAGCGACTGATACGAGGAGAATGCGATCGAACATTGTGCGCTCCACTCTGCGATCAGCTCCTTCCCCTCAAGATCTATGCGAGTGAACGCGTCCGAGGCGCTATGCGCCACTCCTATGGAGTGCCAGGGGGGACTGTATTGCGCAAAGCCAGCTCCTTGTACATCACGATGAGCGGCGTACCGTGCAGATCGCCCCGCTCCTGAGCCCGCTGAAAACCCGATTTCTCGTAAAGTCGAATGGCAGCCGAAAGGAAAGGAGTTGTTGCGAGCGTTAGACGGCACGCGCCACCGCTCACGGCGTACTCATGAACGACGGCGAGAAGTGCGGAGCCTACGCCAGTTGCTTGCGCGCCTGGCAGCACCGCCATGCTGCGGATATAGACTTCTTCGCCGTGGTAGAGGGCTGAAACAGTCCCGATCGCTTGGTCAGCGTCATGCGCAATCCATGTGGGACCTTCTTCAAGTCGAACGGCGATCTCCAGCGCGGACGGTGTCGTCGCGCGAAAGCCTTCAAGCGTATAACGCGGTTCGAACTCCTTGAAAGCGGCGAGCAACACGCCTGCGATCGCATCAGCGTCGGTGGGAACGGCTCTCCTAATTTGTACTCGTGTCCCTGCCATGCTCGTTAGGCAGCGTTCTCCAACGCAACGCGAAACACGAGCAGGTCCAGAGTCTCGACGACGGGCGAAGGCTCTACTTCGCATGCGGCCGCCTCGTCCAACGCCGCCATACCTGCCGCGAATTCGTCGTCCGAGAGCAGCGCCAGTGACGTGTCGGCCCTGAGACGAGTTCGCTCTGCGAACTGGCGCAGGTTATTGCAGATCTGCTGCTCGACGCGATGATGCGCCTCGAGCGTGAAGCCTTGAACTCGGAACGTACTGACAGTCGCCGCGATCGTGGGCAGATCGTCGAAGATCGGTGCGATGCCGGGAAAGAAGCGGAGCGTCGTTGGAAAGAGGTCACGGCTATCCGCCATGGCGCCGCGAATGAACACGCGCCCGTCGCCGCGCAACACTCGGCGCAGCTCGCTGGCACAGAGCGCCCGGTCGCGAATGTGATGCAGCACCTGAGAGAGCCACGCCACATCACACGATCCGTCGCGCAGCGGTATGCTCTCTGCCGATCCGCCCACAACGGTAGCCTCGTTAGGCCACTGGAACTGCGAGGCGCTCGATCTCATGCCAAGCGCGGGCTCGACTCCGATCACTCGGCCCGCAAACACCCGCGACAAGAGCCCCGCGAACCGGCCCGTGCCCGCGCCAAGATCCAGTATCGTTATGTCCCGCCGCTTCGGCACAAACGGTGCGAGCGCGGCGCGCCACGCGTCAGCGGCCTGAGGCGACAGGGCGCGAGCTTCTCGATAACTGGCGGCCATGAGGCCGTTATAGTCGATCGTACCAGGTACGAAGCGTCGAAGCACCCGAACAGCGACCTCCAGCTCGGCGCGAGTCAGGCATCAGAGGGGCCGATCCGCCAGCCAACGTCCTGACTCCAACGATCGGCACGATGCATCAGCTCCCAAAGATACGGCTCCTTCGCGTCCGTGTAAGCCGCTTGATCCGTCGCGTACTGCTCGGCGAGCACACGCTTCACAGCAGCGTACTTTGTCGCTTCGTCCGCGTGATTGCGCATGTAGTCACGAAAGAGCAGCGCGAACTGCTCGGCCCAGCTGCCACGTTGCCTAACGTGGATATGTGTGCGTGGCCCCAAGCTGCCGGAAGCGCCGCGGCCAGTCGTCTGTATATGGAACGATCTCAACACGCGATACTGCCACCGCTCCTTGCTACCTAACGAGCCGATTCTATTCCACGCGAATCGCTTCCATCGGATCCGCGCACGTGGCACGCCACGCCGGAATCAAGCAGGCAACCAGGGCCGCGATCAAGAGAAGCAGCACCGTTCCGGCGAACACCCGCGGCTCCAGCGGCGACACTTCGTAAAGCGACGATTGCAGAACTCGCGTGGCTGCGAACGCGGCCGCGATGCCAACCAGCATCCCAATCACTGGAAATGCCAGTCCCTCGCCAAGCACGATGCGCATCACATCTCCACGCGCGGCGCCGAGTGCGATTCGCACGCCGAATTCACGCGTGCGACTCGCGACAGCATACGCGAGCACAGCGAAGATCCCGCTGGCCGCGAGCAACAGCGCCGCAATGCCAAAGCCGCCGAACAGGCGCGCCTCGAATCGCGTGCGAGCCCATGAGCCATTCACGATCTCGTCCAGCGTTTGCACGTCACGCATTGCAACGTCGGGATCGGCTCCGCGTAAAGCAGTACGCACCGCCGGCACGATCGCCAGCGGATCTCCCGCCGTTCGCAGGAAGACCATGCGCGAGGGGTATGTGAACTGCCTGTACGGCGTGTAGAAGCTGGCACGATTCGGGCGCCGATCGAGCGGCTCGTACATGACGTCGCCGACGATGCCGACGATCTCCGCGCTCGAATCGGGGCTGCCGAACGCGCTCGAGCCGCCGAACCAGACGCGTCTACCGATCGGATCCTCGTTAGGCCAAAACTCTCGCGCCGCTCCTTCACTGATGACAGTGACCTTGGGCGCGCCCTCCACGTCGCCCGCCGTGAACACGCGGCCGCGTTTCAGCGGGATGCCGAGCGTGCGAAAATGGTTAGGCGAGACGTAGTGCCGCAGCACCGGTGGCGCCTCGTGGGGCAGAGTCGGCCGGCTCATCACGTACAACGTCCCACGCGCCGTGCCGGCCAGGGGCGCGCCGCCGTCTACACTCGCCGACACCACGCCTGGGACTCGAGCCATCGCGTCGAGCACTCGACGCACGTACTGCCCTGAGCGGCCGGCGGGAATGCTCGACTCCGCGGGGATTATCCAGAACGTGAGGACGTTGGATGTGTCGGCGCCAACTCGCGTCTTCCGCATCCGCTGGAAGCTGTCGATGAGGAGGCCCGCGCTGACGACGAGCAGCACGGCGAGCGACGCTTCGATGGCGACGAGAACGCCACGCAGCATCGGCCTCCGAAGTCTGATCGCGCCGCTCGCGATTCCCTGCGCCCCGGACCTGATCTCCGAGTATACGTCGAGTTTGAACGCGCTGAGCGCGGCCGGTATCGCGACGAGGAATGCCGTGACGACGGCGAGCGCGACACCGAAAAGAATCTCGCGCGTTCCAAAGGCCGGCGTGTCGAACGCGGCGAGGCTTCCGTAGAAGTTGCGTGCCGCCCAGACGTTTGTCGGCGGCGCCAAAAGCGCGCTCGTCCACCAAGCAAGCAGAACGCCGAACAGCGCGGCCGGCACAGCGAGCACGAGGTATTCGCCTAACAAGTGCGTGAAGAGCCGGCCGGCGCTGCTACCAATGGCGAGGCGGACCGCGGCATCGCGGCGCCGCTTCGCCGCGCGGCCGAGCAGCAGGTTCGCCACATTGGCGCAGGCGAGAAGGTGCAGCAGCGCGACGGCACTCACGAGCACGGCGAGAGAGCGCCTAACCGGCGGATCGACGCGTGCCTGATTTATCGTCAGCGCTGTGGCGCTCACGCGCTCGTTAGGCTGCTCCGGATCGCTCGGGATGGCGCGATTGATGCTCGCGCCGAGCACAGCGAGCTCACTGCGCGCGCCTTGTTCGGTAACTCCACGCCGCAGTCTCCCGACAACGCTGATGAAGTTCTGATTCGTACGCACGTAATCCGCATACGTGAGCTGCGGCGCCATCGTGCTCGGCATCCAGATGTCGGCGCGTCCAGAGAGCCCATGAAAGTCCTGTGGAAGGATGCCGATCACAGTCAGCATCGTTCCGTTCACTCGAATCGCGCGACCGACAAGCGTGGAATCTGCCGCCCAGCGCCTTCGCCACAGCGTATACGAGAGCAGGGCAACAGGTGTCGGCGTCGCCACTTCATCTTCCGACTCGTTCAACGTGCGACCGATCAGCGCGCGCACGCGCAGCAGTGAGAAGTAGCTCGCGGAGACCATCTCGCCACGCACCAGCTCCGCGTCGCCGCTGCCTGAGAGCGTCAGCGATGGGTTCGAGTAATTCGCGACGACTTCAAAGCTGCGCTGACTCTCGCGTAGCAGTTCATAACGAGAATACGACCAGCGCTCGCGCCGATTCGGCGGCTCACCGACTTCGTTGCGCACGATGTACAACGCCGCCACCCGATTCGCGTCTTCAAATGGCGGCTCACGGAAGAGCGCGGCATTGACAATGCCGAACGTCACAGTGAGTGCGCCGACCCCAACGGCTAACGTCGCGCCGACGCCTAGCGCGAGCGAGGGCGAACGCAGCAGTGAAGGGAACGTCAGGAGAGATGCCATCGGGGACTACGTGCAGTTACAAGTGAGATGTCGCCTCCGCTTCCTCCGCTGCATTTGCAGGCCGACCTCACCCGGTCGCCAAGTTTTCCTGGATGAAACGCGGGCTCAGGTGGACATCGACCTGCACGAGGGGCGAGTCGCCGATGCACTTGAACTCGTGCACCTCGCCCGCTTTGATGACCAATATGTCACCTGCGCCAGCTTCGAACTGGCCGTCGACCTTCCATAGGCCGCGGCCCTCGCGCACGAACTGAATCTCGTCGTAGGGATGCCGGTGCGGCCCTGGCCATCGGCCGGGCTCACCATATGAATAGAAAGACTGACGCTTTCACGTCTCCGTTGTCGGCTCCTACGAAGTGCTGCGAGCTGCCTTTGTATGGCAGGTCTGCCTGACGCACTCGAAACATCCTAACGATTCTCCCTGGCGGAATGCCGCCTCGTGCTGTCACTCGAGATAGAGCACCATGAACGAGAAGCCGAGCCTATCGTAGAAGTCGGCCTGCCACTGCCCTCCGCGCTTTCCGAATTTCGATTGCAGCGCCCACACGAGCCCCTCGACAGCCGCTTTGTTCTCACCTGGCAACCTGGGAACGCTGGCCGTCTCAATTCTGGCGTTCGGAGTCAGTGAGAAGTGCGGCTGCGCCGCAATAGTGCGAAGCATTTGGCGCTCGATCGGGGCACGCATCGCCGACTTCATTGCATCCTCGGAGACGACGAGCACGAGACTGTATACGGCGTCCTTGCGCTCAATCCCAATTGTCGGCAGCGCTGGCTCGTGTGACTCTTTTATTGGTGGTTCTGCTGGCCACGATGGAGACCGCCACCAAAGCAGGGCTGCTCCGATGGCAATCAAGAGGCCGCCGATGCTGGCCGACAGCGTGGGTCCGCTGGACTGACCCGCCAACACAAGCACGAAGTTCCCGACGCCGGCGATTAGGAAGCCGAAGCCGAGGAAACGCAGACTCCGCGATCCAGCGCGCAACAAAGTCACATGCCTAACGATTGTGCGCAGCTAAGACGTGCGCGACAATCAGCGCGAGTGCAAGGGAAGGTCGATCTCACTTGATCACAGCGGGGAATATGTATCGAGGCATGTCCTCGATTGCCCAGCGAAGATACTTCCGCACCTGGGCATAGTCTCCACCGGTGAAGCCAACGACAATATCGAGAGCGGGAACGACAATGATGAATTGACCGCCATTCCCTCCCGCCCAGTAGTAACTAATCGTACGGCCGAGCGCCGACGTTTCACGAAAGTGCCAAGCATAGCCGTAACCGTGCGCAACGTCGATGTCGATGCGCGGTGTCATATCTCCTCGGCGCACAGTTGACCGCCGCACCCAGTCCTCGCTCACCACTCTCTTCTTGTTCCAGCGACCGCGCGCGAGGAAGAGCTGACCGAGCTTCAGTTGATCGCGCGGGCGCATGTAGAGTCCACCGCCCGCGTACGCCTCGCCATTCGGCATGAGGTTCATCGCGTAGTGCGAGATTTCGAGCGGACGCGCGAAATACTCGTCGAATAACTCGGGGAGCCAGCGACCGCTCGCGGCGCGCAGTGCGCAACCGGCGAGGTTCGTGCTAGCCGATCCGTAGATCGGACGATTGCTGCCAGGATCACGCACCATCGGCAGCTCGAATGCATAACGGCAAAAGTCCGGCTGTTCCTTCTGCCGCCACATGCGACCCTCCTCTCCACGTGAGCTCGGGTTGGCGTCGTCGATGTCCAGGCCGCTCGTCATGTGCAGGAAGTCACCGATAGTAATCCGGTTCTTCCGTGGATCGATCGTCCCCATCTGCAGCAACGACGCCGCCGGTGTATCCGCGCCGATCCTAGCGCCGCGATCGCCGGCAATTCCAATCAGAACAGACGTGATACTCTTGCTCGCAGATCGCATGTCGTGCAGTCGGTCCTTGTCGAAGCCATGGAAGTATTCCTCCAGAACCAGTCGACCATGCCGCGCGATGAGGAGACTATGGATGTTGAGCGGATCCTCCGGCGACGGAGTGCTCGTTAGGATGCGCTCGATGAAGTGCGTGATTGTCGCGGCGTCCATGCCGGCATCTGCAAGCGACCCGACTCTCCATCCGTCTACCTCGGCGATGGGCGGCTGGTATGCATAACGCATGTTTCCGCTGTCGCGTGCGAAGAATCCTGCCGTCGCGCTGCCGCCGCCGCGCGAGAAGATGAGCGGTGGATATCCATAGAGAAGCGGAATCAACAGCTGATCGCGCGCGCCGTCGTACGTACCGGGCTCGGGAACGCTTGCATGCTGAAGCGTGACAGAGTCGCCTTTCACTTGCACGACGTAGCGCCGATCCGCGAAGTAGTTCGCTTCAGGATTGCGGAGGAATGCCTCGACGCGTCCGTTTGCAGCCGGCTGGATCGACAAGTAGAACGTGACCTTCGGTTGGAGAGGCCTAACGACACCTCTCCAAACGTTTGCGACATCGCTGGTGAGCACGACCGGCGTGGCATAGCGTGGCTCGTACGGGGCCAGCGCTCCTGGCTGAATCCAATGACCGCGGATGAGCGGTTGCGCGCCTGATCTGTCCCAGCGTCCACGACACTCGCCGGCGCCGCCGGGCAATATCACGATGACGCTGTCACGCTCGTGACGCACCCGTGCGACTCGTCCCTGGATGTTCGCGGTCCAATCCGGTCCGCGAGCATCGATCGTCAGCGTTCCAGATACCAACGGAGCAATTACAGTCTCCGAGATCCACAGGCCGCCAAGCTCGTTAGGTTGCACAGGTCGAGCCGCTGTGCCTTGCGGGGAAGCAACGAACGACAGGGCGCCTAACCAGAAAACGGCACTTAGCAGCTTCCTGATTTGAACGCGGCTGACCACGAGCAGACTCTGCATTACGTGCCCCCTCGGACGTGGAAACCGGTGCGTCTATTCGATTAGACGAGACACTTCCGCACCTTGGTTGGCCGATCGTGAGTCGCTAGGCACGGCAACCGCGTCCATCGACAGCCGAGCTTCAGTAAGATTCATTTCCTATAACGCTCCGCTATTGCCATGGCGCACGAATCCCGCGACTTTCTCATCCGGCAGTTCGATACCGTGTGGAAGCTGGCGACGTATCACCTCGACGGCCTTACGACTGACGAGTGCCTGTGGCGCCCAGCGCAGCTGGGGTTGCACGTCCACCGCTTTGTTGATGGAACGTGGCACGCCGATTGGCCGAATCACGAGGGATATGACATCGGTCCGCCGAGCATTGCATGGATCACTTGGCACATCGGCTTTTGGTGGTCCATGCTGCTCGACCATTCGTTTGGGGCCGGCACCGTATCGCGCGAGAGCGTGCTATGGCCCGGCGACGCAGACGCGGTACGCGCGTGGTTCGGCGGGTTCGAGCGCCAGTGGCGCGAGATACTCGAGCGGCTAGGCGACGCTGACCTCAGGTCGACGGCGCGAACGCGCTGGCCACTTCAGGATCGTCCGTTCGCCGACGTTGTTGCTTGGGCGAATGTGGAACTGGCGAAGAACGCCGCGGAGATCGGCTACGCGCGCTTTCTCTATGCCGTTAGGCGTTCCTGAGGTTCACTCAGCGGCCGCTCGACGGGGCCGTTGCTTCGCCGAAATCGAGCGGATGATCAGGCTTCCGCGTCCAGTTTTCGGCAGCGGCGTCTTCGCTTGAGCGATCGCCGCCGCAATCAGCGCTTCGACCTCGGGACGTTCGAAGACGGCGGCCGACTCGATTCGGATAAAGCGCGTCTGATTGCCGGAACCCATCAGGATCTTCTTCGGATCCGGCAGCTTAGCGCCGTGAATGAAGCAGAAGCCGACTCCGTTGGCTCCGGCCGCGATTGAAACGATAGAATCTGACGGCCGTTCGCTCGCCGAGTAGCCGATGACGAAGAAGTTGTAATTGTCGTAGACGATCTCGTGCGCCGTCGCGAATCGCGCGCGGACTGCTTTGCGCACCTCGCGTATCAGGCGCTGATGTCTCGGCTCGAACTTGGCGACGAAGCCCTTGAGCTTCTTCTCGGCGTCGGCCGGCGACTGTGCTAACGACGTGTTAGGCATCGGCAGCCTCTGGGTGAATTCAGCGCAAGCGCAATGCGTGCGCCACTGCGTCGCCGAGTTGATCGAGTACGTCCAAGCACCCGTGGATCACGCGGAAGAGCGCTGATTGGCGACTGCGAGCGCTGGGTTCCGGTGGCGGTGGTGTCGATAACGCGATCGCGGTCGGCGGATAGCGTCGCGGCGGTACGAGCGCGCCGCTTGGTTCCGGTTGCGGAAGGGGATCGTCGTCGATCATGCTGACCTCATACTGCGTTTACGTGACACTAACGCAGCCATGCCCACTCCGGTTGCAATCACGAGCCAAGCTATCGGCGGAATGAGAACGAAAAAGAATGCCGGCTTCGGACGCGGCGGTCCGAAGGCAACACTGCGGTAGATCGCCAGGGAACCCACCGTGAGAACGAGCGCGAGGACGTGGATCATCGTCCGACTGAGCAGCGGCCAGCGGTTCGCGAGCACGTCGCCCAGCACGAGTAGCACGAACGGAGAGATCACCCAAAGCCCAATCAGTACTACCAGGATGGGAGGCATGTTCGGACTCGTGCGCCGCATCAGAGCAATCGAGCCGACGGTCCCACCCACGATCGCGATGAAAAAGGCGATGCGTAAGATGCTGAACAGCGGCCGTGCCTGCGCGTCGTAAGTCACTGGCGGAACACGTCGGTGCTGAGATACCGCAGCCCGGAGTCGATGATGATCGTCGCGACTGTCGCGTCCGGTCCGAGCTGTTGCGCGACGCGAAGCGCCGCGACGACATTGGCGCCTGTCGATGTCCCCGCGAAGATCGCCTCCTCGCGCGCCAGGCGCCGAGCCATCGTCTTCGCCTCGTCAGTCGAAACGGGGATGATCTCGTCCACCTCGTTAGGCTTCCATAACGGCGGAACGAAGCCGATTCCAATCCCTTCGATCTTGTGCGATCCGGACGGCTTCCCCGAGAGCACGGCCGACTCGGCCGGCTCCACGGCCACGACGCGTAGTTGCGGGTTGTGCGCCTTGAGCGTGTGCGCCGTCCCATGAATCGAATGCGCCGTGCTCACCGCGTGCACGAACGCATCTACATGGCGGCCGGCCTGCGTCCACAGTTCGTCGCCGAGAGGATAGTAGCCGGCCTCACCGTCGCGATTATTCAGCTGGTCGCACCACCAATGCCCCGGCTGACGACTGATTTCGTCGGCGGTGGTGATCATCGTCTTGATCAACCGCTCGGTGATCTTGCGGTTGTCGCTAGGCACATCGGTGATTGTCGCACCAAAGGCGAGCATCGTGTAGCGCTTCTCATCGCTGAAGGCATCGGAGAAAACGAAGTGGCTGCGAAACCCACGCGCGGCGCACACGAGGGCGAGCGAAATACCCGTCGTGCCCGCGGTGTACTCGACGACTGTGCCACCAGGTGCGAGACGTCCATCAGCCGCGGCGCGATCGATCAGCGCGCGCGCCATGCGGTCCTTCATGCTGCCCGTCGGATTCGTCGACTCCAGTTTCGCTACGATCCTGGCAGAGCCAGGCGGCACGACATGACGAAGCTCGACCAACGGCGTGTTGCCGATTGCGTCAAGGAGCTTGAGACTCTGCGTCGATCTCTCAGTAACAACGTTCATTGCCTAACGCCTCCTTCCCGACGTTCAGTCGGTGATCATGACGCCCAATCGCAGAACTCCGCGTCAAGCTCCGTCGCATCGTCGCAGTCACCCGCCGGCGGAAACGGCGTCCTGAATGTGAAGGCGTAAGGCGACGGTCCGGTTCCCGCGAGGTGTCGCAGACGCTCGAGCGCTTCGGCGACCGTCGGTGTACGTCCGGCGGGAATCCACCATAAAGCGAGAATGGGACCCTCGATCGGCTCGAACCACTGTTTGCGATCGCGCAGCGGCCCGACGTGCGCACTGCGATAGACGAACTGCTGCAGCGCTTCGAGCGACTCCCAGACCGACATGTTGATCGCCATCAGTGCGTCATCGGCGTACGGTCGGATCGCGGTGGCATTGCCGTCTTCGGTCTGCAGCCGCCAGACGAATCCTGGACTGCTGTCGGCCAGCGCGTTGATGGGGTCCAGCTGTGAGCGAAAGCCTTCCATGATCGGGTGCTCGATAGGCGCACGCAGTCGTCCGATGTTCACCTGCGCCAAATGGAACCGGGCCACTGTCTCTCCAGGTGGTGGGCGCGATGATTATCGCCCCACGCACCCAAGACCGCCAGATTTCGGAAGCCTAACGCGGCGGTTCTGTTACTTCACGCGCCCTTTTGTGATCACGGACGGCGATTCGTCTGAATTGGCTTCATGACGTAGACTCTTGGCTTTTCCCTTTTCAGCCGCACTGGGGCCGGTCTGTCCGCCTTGCGATCTCTGAATCGTTCCTGCGCAGCGCGGGCGGCGGCGCGTCGATTCGCCAAGACTTGCGCCTCCGCGGCTTCGGCTTCCGCCACACGTTGTAGCGAGTCGGCGCGACGGAGGCTGTCTTGCAATGCCGCGGCTCGTTTCTCTCGCGCGAGCGTAATCTGGCGCTGCTGGTGAGCGCCATATCCTATGAATCCCGCGAATAGAGCAAGAAGGGCAACGACGAAACGCATTCAGCCACCTGGTGTTTGCGTGAAAAGGCGCGCCGGCCGCCGTCGCGCCGTCAAATAGACGATCGAAGCGCACCGAGGCAGCCGGCGAGGAACCGAAGTCACGGGAGCTGACGACCTTGCATTGTGCCCGGACACATATCTCATATGGTGAGCTATCAGCACGTGAGCACTGACAATGGCAACCGCATCCGAACGACTCCAGGGCACGGTGGATGTGCTCATCCTCAAGACGCTCGCATGGAAGCCCATGCACGGCTATGCGATCGCGCAGTTCCTCGCCGACAAGAGTCGCGGCGAGCTCACGGTGGAAGGCGCCGCGCTCTATCAGGGGCTGCACCGGCTCGAACGCAAAGGCCTCATCAAATCGCGCTGGGGTACCTCTGACACGAAGCGGCGCGTTCGCGTTTACGGCCTAACGCCGGAAGGCCATGCGCAGCTGGTCGATGAAGCGGATGGATGGAAGCGTTACGCCGCGGCTGTCGCGCGCGTGCTCGCCGTGAGAGACGCCAATGCGTGACCCGATTATTGCAACACGATCACGCCAGAAGATCGCGAGCGAGAACCGCGATGAGCTCGATGGCTGGATCGACAAGCGCGCGACCGACCTCGCTAGGCAGGGCGTGCAGCCAGATGAAGCGCGCCGACGGGCGCTCGAGGAGTTCGGGATATCGCGACCGCGGAACGCTACGCTGCACACCAGGACGTCGCGGCGGATCGTCGCGTTCGCGCCGCGTTCTGGGTCGAAGAGCTGCTCTCGGATTTACGCATCGCGCTGCGCACGCACATTCGACGCGAGTGATGTGTCCGCATCCGGCAGCGACGCTGTCGTGCTCCTCGACGTGCTCTGGCGTCGAGTCTACAGCGCTGATT
>Ga0187893_10007506_pt1 | contig 17816 bp, 18 predicted proteins | sample MA1701074metaG_FD_139574 | JGI IMG/M metagenome (GOLD analysis project Ga0187893, IMG submission 139574) | White microbial mat communities from a basaltic lava cave in the Kipuka Kanohina Cave System on the Island of Hawaii, USA - MA170107-4 metaG ... | reverse complement strand
TCGTCTCAGGCGGTCATACCATGCTGCTCGACGTACCGGCCTGGGGTCGGTACCGGCTGCTGGGCGCCACCCGGGACGACGCCGCGGGCGAGGCGTTCGACAAGGTCGCCACGCTCCTGGACCTCGGGTATCCCGGCGGACCCGCCATCGAGCGGCTGGCGCCGAGCGGCGATCCCGCGCGCTTCACCTTCCCCCGCCCGATGCGCGATCACGGATTCGAGTTTTCGTTTTCGGGACTGAAGACCGCCGTGCGCCACGCCGTCCGGGCCAGCCCGGACCTGGCGCGCGACCGCGCCGATCTGGCGCGCGGCTTCCAGGACGCGGTGCTCGACGTGCTGGTGACGAAGCTGGCCCGGGCGGTGCGCGCGACCGGCTACCCGGTGGCGGTGCTGGGTGGCGGCGTCGCCTGCAGCCGGGCCCTCGCCGCGCTGGCCGCCGACCGGCTGCGCGGTCACGCGCGCGTCGCCGTCGCGAGCCCGCGTCTCAACGCGGATAACGCCGGCATGATCGCCCGCGCCGGCTGGTGGCGGTTGCGCCGCGGCGAGCGCAGCGATTGGACGCTCGACGCTCGAGCCGATTTGCCGTTACCTGGCCTGGAACCGTCACGAACCACTCACCACTCACCACGCCTTTCATGACAGTCTATCCCCTGGTGTTTCGTCTCGGCCCGATCTCGATCACCGGCTTCGGCATCATGATGATGCTGGCGTTCGTCTTCGCCGGCTGGGCGATCCAGCTCGAGCTGCGACGGCGCGGCCTCGACGAGGAGTACGCCGCCGACGTCGTGATCGGCGCCGTGTTGGGCGGCCTCCTGGGAGCGAAGCTCTGGTACGTGATCCTCACCGGCGAATCGCCGTTCAGCCGCGGCGGGTTCGTGTGGTACGGTGGATTCCTGGGTGGCGTGCTGGGGGTCGTATTTCAGAGCTGGCGCCGCCGCGTGCCGATCGCGTTCACGGCCGACCTCGTCGCCCCGTCCCTCGCCATCGGCTACGCCATCGGGCGCGTGGGCTGCTTTCTCGTGGGCGACGACTACGGCGTGCCGACGAGCCTCCCCTGGGGCATCAAGTTTCCCTACGGCTTGCCTGCCACGACGGTCGGCAACTTGAGCCAGCTTCACGTCGCGTTTCCTTCCGGCACCGATCCCTTGCAGGTGGTCGCGGTGCATCCCACGCAGGTGTACGAGACCGTCCTGATGCTCGTCGCCACGGCCTGGCTGTGGCGGCGCCGCGATCATCAACACGCGGCCGGCTGGCTGTTCGGCTGCTACCTCGTGATCGCCGGCGTGGAGCGGTTGGCGATCGAGATCCTGCGCGCCAAGGACGACCGGGTGTTGGGAGCGTTCACGATCGCGCAGGCGGCGAGTGCGGTGATGATCTTGGCGGGAGGTTATCTCCTTGCGCGGCTCCGGGTACCGGCGACCGATTCCGCGCCGCCGGCGACGTTATCGAAGACATTGCCAAAGTAGCCTCCAGAAGCTACCTTCTCGCCCATGCGCGCGGTCGGCCTGAAGGTTCTCAAGAACAAGTTGAGCGAGTACGTCCGTCTGGCGGCGGCTGGTGAAACGGTGTTGATCGCCGACCGGGATCGCGTCGTAGCGGAGCTGCGCCCGCCAGAGCCTGGCCGGGGCGCGACGCTGGCTGACGCAGCGCTGGCCGAGGCCGTGCGGGAGGGCTGGGTCACCCCACCGCTCGAGGGGGGGAGCCATCCCCCGCCTGCCGGCCCGGTTGCGCGTCTCGACACGCTGCTCGCAGAGCTTCGCAGCGACCGCGACGCGCGGTGATTTACCTCGAAACGTCTGTCGCCCTGGCGCAATTGCTCGCTGAAGACCGCCGGCCGCCGGACGCGCTGTGGCGGGAGTCGCTCGTCAGCAGCCGATTACTCGAGTATGAGGTCTGGAACCGGATTCACGCTCGTGGGCTCGGGGCGACCCACGGCGCTCTGGTCCGTCAGTTGTTGGCCCGGCTCGCGATGCTCGAGCTGGTTCGTCCGGTGTTGGCCCGGGCCCTCGAACCGTTCGCGGCTCCGGTGCGCACGCTCGACGCGCTGCACCTGGCCTCGGCCGACTTCCTGCGGTCCCGGGGCGAGCGGCTGCGCGTGGCGAGCTACGACGGGCGCTTCCTGACAGCCTCGCGCAGCCTCGGTCTCGAGCCCTATCCGCTGTCCTGAACGCGGACCGACCGCCCGAGCCTACAGGACGTCAGCGATCCGACATGAGAAGCCCGGCAGCACTTCCTCCCCATCGAATGCGTCGCCATCACCCAGCAGCGTTTCGGTGCCGTCGGCGCGGTACACGCGAGCCAGGCCGCGCGCCGGGTCGACGACCCACACCAGTCGCACGCCGGCATTCAGCCAATCGCCCACTTTTTCGAGCACTTCCCCGGGCCGGTCGTCGGGAGAGAGCACCTCCGCCGCGAGGTCGGGTGCCAGGGCCGCATAGCCTGCGGGCGGGGGCTCGGGCACGCGCTCGGCGCGAAGGAAGGCGACATCCGGAGCCCGAACCGTGTCGGGGTTGCTGGACAACTTGAACCCGGTCTCGGCCGCCAACACCCGACCGAGTTTGCGCGGCCGGACAAAGTCATGGATCGCGGCCGAGAGACTCATGGTGACCTCGCCGTGACGGTAGCCAGCCGGTTCCCGCACCACGAGAACGCCACGGACCAGCTCGGTACGCTGGCGGGGGAGGTTCAGGTGCGACAATTCCTCCGCCGTCATGAGCGCCGCGGGAGACATGCGGTCAATGTAGACGGGCGGTTTCACAGTCAGCAACATTCGATCGCCCGATCGCCTACCCTCACCCTCACCGCGTCGGCGATCACCACCGCGCCCGGCGCGTCCCGTCGTAACAGCACCACCCGACTCCAGCCTGCCGGGAAGACCCAGCTGCCGAGCGGCTGCCAGCGGCCGCCACCCGTGGTCTGGTCGACGCGCACCGCGGCGAGCGTGTCCCCGGTGGAGGCGATCACGGCATACGTGGCACGCGTCGAACGGTTGCCTCCGCTGGTCCAGCGGGCGTCGAGCGAGCGGCGCCCGGCCGAGTCCAGGTGAAACGCGAACTCCGCGCCAGCCACGGCACCGGGGGCCGTCCACGCCCAGCGGTAGCCGCCGCCGTAGTAGTCCGCGGTGGCATCGGCTCTGGTCCAGGTCGACGGCACCGTGGCGGATGCGGCGCCCGGCGCATTGAACTCGGCGGCGTCGTCCACAACGCCCTCGCCGCAGGCGGCCTGAATGCGGTGCAGGTAGGCCACCCAGGGCCACCGGGGCCCCGGGTCGGTGCGGTTCCGGGGCTGGAGCATCCCATGACCGACGACGTGCTGCCAGTCGCGCGGCACGTCGAGGCGGCGCGTGACGTCGCACACCAGCGCCGCCGACGCCGCGAGCTGGGACGAGGGAAAGGAATCCTGCGCGGCGAAGCCGGCGTGCTCGACCCCCACGGTGAAATGATTGCTTTGCACCCCATGCAACCGGCACTCGTGGCGCCGGTTCAGCGAACAGTCGTAAATCGCGGCAATGTGGAACGCGCGAGCGGAGTCACGCACCAGCTGAGAGATCTCGTCGCCTTCTTCGCTCACGACGTAGTGCGCGCTCACCTGCGACACCGGGTTGACGAGCCAGCTCCAACAGCTCGTGTAGCCGCTCTCGCACGTGTGCACGATCACCATGTGGACGACGCCGCTCGAGTCCGCCGGGCGCTGGTTGAAGTTCGGCGACGGGTGCCACAGGGCGGGCCCGTAGTCTTGCGGCGGCGGCGGCGGCGGCGGGGGGGGCGGCGGGGGTGGTGGACACGGCGCAGTGACAGCCGGAGCGAAACGCGATCCCCGGGGCAACACGCGGTTCACGTCGAGCGTGTAGGCCGCTCGTCCCTCCTGAACGGCGATGCCGCTGAACCGGGCGGCGACCGGCGCCCACGCTTCGGGTCGCGAGCGGTCGATCTCGGCCTCACGGGCGAGCGAATCGAGCAGCGCCGCGGCGGCACGGATGTTGGCGAGCGGGTCGCTGCGCACGGCCTCAGGGCTCACGCGGGCCAGCGCGGCGCCGCGCTCGAGCGCCGGGCTGCGCAGCGCCATCACGCCGAACGCGGCCGGTAACCCCGGGAACTCTTCCTCGCCCCGCACCATTTGCCAGCGCGTCTCGACCCAGGCGAGCGCCTTGAGCAGCGTTTGAGGAACGCGGAACTCGCGGCCGGCCGAGTCGAACGCGGCGTCGAAGGGAGAAGGGCGTGAGTCAACCGAACGGAACCGGGCCGCCGATCGCGCGGGCTCGGGACACGGCTCCGGCTCTGCCGGCGGCTTGCCGCACGCGCAGGCGAGCGCCGCGAGGATCGCCCATGAGCCAATGCGGGTACGGTCAATCGTGGTGGCGGACATCCACGATCACCCGCGCCGGCGCGGCCGATTCGAGCACGCGGAAGCGGCGACTGGTAGCAAGCCCCACGCCCCATTCGACCTGTCCCTCGAAGTCGCACACCAGCTCCAGCTCCTTTACGACCCGCAGCTCGGGCGCCCATTTTCGCACGGCGACGGTGGATCGGCCCTCCTCGTCGTGCGCCTGCGCGGGCTCGAACCGGACCACGAGGAAGCCGGCGCCGGCGAGCGACACCGCATCCCCCGAACCGCAGCGGACAGGGGGCCCGCCGGCGTAGGCCACCTCGTAACCCGGCACGCTGTCGCTCGAGAACTCGAACACCAGGCGGTCGAACCCGGTCTCCCGCGTCGCGCGGGCGGCGCGCAGCCGGGGCACCGGTGAGCCGGGCGGGCCGGCTCGCAGTCTAAGCACCGGCCCCATCGTTCCCGCGAACGGCGCGAGCGTGTCCTGTCGGAGCGCGGCCGCCGCCACGCTCCCAGCCCGCGGTGGCGGGTCCTCAAGGCAAGCGCCGATCACCAACTGGGTGCAGGTTGCGAGCCAGAAATGTCGGAACGCAGTTGGAATGGTCATCGCCATCGCGTAGTAACCTGGAAGGCTTACCCCAGGTCCGCTACGGGGGTCGGTAGTCTGCGCTCTCCGTCTTCCCAGTTGCCGCGGCGGGCAAAGCCAAGCCTCGGTGATTGGGGAATGACTGTGACTGTAGCGTGTCCGCGTGCGTCCTTGAGGAAACCGTCACCTGCACCACGCCCTGAGCCAACGCCTCGATGAAAACCCTGGGCTTGTGGGACCGAGGTTTCGTGAGCAGACGGTCCTTTAGGGCCGCATCGCTGCACAGTGGTACCGTCGGGCTAACGAAAACGGCAATGCGTTTCCGAGCTGGCTACAGGAGCGCGACTCGATTCGGGCCACGGACTTGGAATCCGGTGACCAGTTTTGCCAAACCGGCCTCCACCCCGAGGCACAACCGTGCGTTGGCGATCAAGTCGCAGCCAAGCGCGGCAGACATTCGATTAGGTGCGCTGAAGTTGGTTAGGATCCTCCAGAGCGCGGCCAGCCCGAATCGTGAGGTGACCCACGGCGTAGAAGGGGACAGGGCTAGGCCGTGAATCGCTCCGCGATCGCTTGGCCTAAGGGAGTAAAGCTGTAGAGTGGGTTCGGCCGCTGACGATCAGTCATGTCCCACCACACTTCGACCGCCGCAATGATGCCGAATTCCAGGAGACGCCCGAACGCGTGACGAAGCGCCTCACCTTTCCACCGCCCATAGGACACATCCCAACCGGATACTGGAAAGACCCAGGGTTTGGGTGAAAGTACTGCTCTCCTTTGTCTGCTGCTGCCTGCGCCGCCTTACCGCTCGCCGAATACCATTCGGTCGCGATTATGTCTCGGCAAACCGGGTCCATTGCAGACCAAGCCGTCTCGACTAACTCGTCTCGCAGAGTTTCGGTGACGGCAAGCGCGCCATCCAAGTAAGAACGGACCGTGTCTCTTGCTGACCCCCAATCGCGAGTGTCATACTCGAGAGCCCGAATATGCGAGATGTCGAACGGAAGACTTGCCTCCTCACGCCTGCGAACAACAATAACTGTCTCCGGTAACCGCATCGAATGAGCGATTCCGAGCTCGTACATGACGTTGGCGTTTGGGTATCCCCCGCTCTTGTGATCGGGTGAGATATCTACGAGCACGAGCCGTGCCCGTCGGAGTCCGCGGAGTATTTCGATCAAGATTGAATCGCCTGTCTTTGGTGTGTCGACTCGAAATGGCTTCAGGCGAAGCGATTCGATCGCGCTCTTGTAGACCTGAGTCCAGACGGCCTCGAACCCAGGATCGCTCATTGGCATTGCCACAAATACTTCATTTCCATCCGCAAGCTGCCGGAAGCTCTGGAAGTAGATCATCGGGTACATGCGTTTCTCAGCCCTGCCCTCTCTGCCCGGGTTCGTTCGGAGGCTTCGGCGTTGGGATTGCACGGTTGCCTGGATTACCCGTGCGAAGCCGGCCACCATTGAGCCCCGGCTGCGTGTCGGTGGGTTCCAGCTCTGAATTATCCGTCACGCCTGAAAACACTATGTGTCAAAGCGACCGCCGCAAGCATAAATCCACGTTGTCAACCCCGGGGTGACGTGCGCAGCAATGGCGATCTCATTCTGCGTCAGCCTGACAAGACAGCGGAACACGCCACGCGGTGACCCTTCACATGGTGGAGCGGCCCTTCGGCTTCACCGATCAAGTCTGTGCCCGCGCTGCCGGCGCCTTCCAGCGTGTCACCTCGGATTCTAGCATCGAACCCAAGACCGGCTGTCAAATTGCCCCAACCCACCCCCACCGAATCGGGAACCCCGTAGTAGCGCCAGACGGCGACCACTGGTTTCCCGCCGGGCATTATGCCTTCACCAGGGATGACTCGAAACAGGGATGTCGGCCATTGACCGTGAACAACGATGGTATCAAGACGAAGTCGACCAGGCGGGGCTAACCACCGTCTGTCGACTTCGTCTACGTCAATCTCCCAACAGCCAACTGGCGAGATACTGGTCCACCCGGGGCTTCCCGGAGCGGTGAGGCCACCCGCCCTTGGACAACCGCAAAGAAGCATGAGGATGCCAATCACTGGGTGCCTGGCGAACGAGCGGTCGTCAACTGACCTTCCCAAGTAGGACCCCTCGGGAACGTGACATACAGTTCAGACACAGGTCCCGCCGAAAACGCTGTATCCTCGACAGCCGAAGCGGTTGGTCCGAAACCTCAACCCTACCCCCCAGCCCTACCCACCACGACCCGATCCAGTGGTCACCAACCCTTGCAACTCATGTGCATGGGTCTTGAACGCTCGTCACGTTGTATCCCACGATACGTCTGCCGGCCTCCACCCCGAGGCACAACCGTGCGTTGGCGATCAAGTCGCAGGCCAAGCGCGGCGGACATTCGATTAGGTGCGCTGAAGTTGGTTAGGATCCGCCAAGAGCGCGGCCAGCCCGAATCGTGTGGTGACCCACGGCGTAGAAGCGGACAGGGCTAGGCCGTGAATCGCTCCGCGATCGCTTGGCCTAAGGGAGTAAAGCTGTAAAGTGGGTTCGGCCGCGATCTAACGTGTGGCACCTTCAGCATGCCTACCTGTATCCCCCTCTCAGGACGCGCAACGCTGTAAACCCGCTTGGCTGACGCCTTACCCAGACCGAACTCGTTGAGCCACATCGCAGGCCGCATCTCATATCCACACGAACCTCTATTGTGTCACCAGACCACGCTCTTACAGGAAGTGCCTTGTAGCAGACCAAACTATCGCTGTCAGGCACACCACACAGGGCTTCAGCGAAGACAACTCGCACAGGACGGCCAAAGAAGGCGAAGTCCCCGGCGGCTAGCGTGGCGCTATCGGCCATTGGCGTGATGACGGTCACAACGCGAATCAACCGGGCTAGCCATCCCTCGTCCATTGTCCAGAGCGGCGCTACAGCAGCAGCTTCAAGTCGCGCAAACGGCACCTTAGGGCTCACTGAGGTTTGGACTGGGGTGCAAGCAAGCACTCCCAGCCATGTCAGGATTGCCGCCTGGGCGTGAAATCTTCTTGACTGCTGTATCAAGACCGTGGCTTGGTGCCGGCCCAGCCGCTGAGCCAGGTCGCGTAAGAAAGGATGACCGAGGAGGTCACACCGAAACCATTACATAAGAACTGGTCAAATCCAGAATGGACACCGAGTTTTGAAGGCCGCCATCAGCTTGTCTCCCCAACCGCCTGCTCACCCGACTGCCCGTTCCGCCCGACCGCCGCCGTATCGACCGCCCGACCGCCCGCTGTATCGCCCGACCGACCGACCGTCCGCCCGACTCCCCACGCGACCGCCACCAGCGCGCACACCACCAGTGCCCCCTGCAGCGCCAGCGATTGCACCGTCGGGTAGATCCCCAGGAACGGCACGCGCAGCCATCCGAGCGACGGGATCACCGTCGTTCCAATGAGCCGACCTTCCTGCAGCTCCGCGATCCCCTTCCCCGCGAACACGAACGCCATGTAGTAGAGCAGCACTCCCGTCACGGCGAAGAACGGCTTCATGGCGATGCGCAGCCCCAGGCGCATGATCGCGAAGTAGACTCCGACCAGGGCGACGGCGCCAAGGGCCATGCCGCCGGCCACGGCCCCGGCTCCTCCCACCCCGCCCGACACGAGCAGGGCCTTATAGAAGAGAATCGTTTCCACCCCTTCGCGGTACACGGCGAGGAAAGCCACCGACGCGAGCGCCAGCGCCGACCCCGACGTGAGCGCCGCCCGCATTTGATTCTTGAGGAACGCCTGCCACTTATCGGCTTCGATCTTCGACAGAAGCCAGTAGCTCACGTAGAACAGCACCAGCGTCGCGGCCAGCATCGTGAGCCCCTCGAACACCTCGCGCTGCCCCGCCTGATCCCCTCCCACCAACAACTGAAACACGAGTGCGGTGACCACGCTCGCCCCGACCGCCGCCCACGCCCCCCACGCCACGTCGCGCCGCCGTTGCGGAGCGCCCGCCCTGGTGAGGAAGGTCAGCAGTGCCGCGATGATGAGGATCGCCTCGAACCCCTCGCGCACCAGCAGCAGGAACGACGACAGCAACAGGTTCGCGCGCGATCCCTGGTCGCTGATCAGACGCTCGGCGAGCTCCAGATCGGACGACAGCTCGCCCGCGACGTCACGCAGCGCGGCGGCGTCCGCGCCGGCGCCGGCCAGTTGGCGCAGTCGCCTGAACTCGTCTTCGAGTCGCGCCGCCAGGCGGGCGTCCTGCGCCCGGACCTGCGTCTCGACCTGCTCGAACGTGAGGTAGGCGTCGAGCGCGATCCGGTCCGATCGCAAGGTGAGGGCGGAGTCGAGCTGGCGCCGCACCGCCGCGAACACGGCGCCCGAGGGTGAGCCACCATACGGCAGCGTCGCGACGTACGCGGTGACCGCCCAGCGGTCCTCTTCGGAGAGGGTCGGCTCGAACTCCGGCATCGATGTCCCCGCGACGCCCATCGTGATGCGCCGGTAGATATCCACCGGGGATAACGAGCCCACCAGCCCACGGTCCGTCAGATTGGTGGGCGGCGGTCCCGCGAGCGTCGCGGCCTTGGATCCGTCGCCGGCACCGGAGTCCCCGTGACAAAACGCGCATTGCACGCGGTACACCTCGGCGCCCCGCCCGAGCGAGGGTGGGCGCGACGGGGTGGGAATCACCGCATCCCCCATCACGGCGGCGATCCGGCCCCGCAGCGAATCCGCGAGCGCCTCGACCGCCGCCGCCGGTGCAAGGCGAGCCGTCATGCCCACCAGCTCCCTCAACGCGCTGTCGGCGTACGGGCGCAACGGCGGCGGCAACAAGGGCAGGTCGAATCGCGCCTGCTCCAGGAAGAGGGTTGCTTCCGCCACTTCCTCAGGTGCCACCACCCGGCCCCCTCCCGCTGCCACGCCGAGGGTGTATTCGCTCGCGGCCATGGCGGTGGCGGCGACGATGCGGCGCGCCGCGCGCAGCGTGTCCGCCGCCTGAGCGGTGAGTGACCCGCTCAGGACGGTGAAGAGGAAGCTGAGGCTGGTAAAGGCGTTACGAAAGATGAGAATAGTTCTCAAATAAGGAATACTGAATTCTAGGCCGGCGGCCCCCCGGAGGCAACCGCGACCGCAACCGCCGCTTCGTGGGTGTGGGACAACGAAACGTAGAAGCGCGTAATCCCCATCTCGCGGGCACGCTCGGCCGCGAGTCCCGAGAGCGCGACTTCGGGCCGGCCGTCCTCGGCGCGCACGACCTCGATGTCCCGCCATCCGATTCCCCGCGCCGCCGCGCTCCCCTGCAGCGCCTTGTACACCGCTTCCTTCGCGGCCAGGCGAACCGCCACGCTCTCGGCGGGATCCGACTTGGAACGGCAATAAGCGGCTTCCCCGGGCGTCAGCAGTCGATCGAAGACGTGGCTGCCTTTCTCCGCGAGCATCACCCGGACCCGCGCGACTTCCACGAGATCCACCCCCACTCCGCCCACGCCGCCGATCGAGAAGCTCATCGGGTCACGAACAGCCGCCGTCGCAACACGCGGCCGTCCAGCTCCAGCACCACGAGGTACGCTCCGTTGACCACCGGACGGCCGCCGCTTCCCCCGACGCTCAAGTCCCAGGTGTATTCCGTGGTGCCGGGCGTGAGGGCCGCCTGCACGAGCCGCGCACCGGTGAACGTGTAGATGCCGAGACGAGGGGCGCCGGTGCCAACCGGCCAGGAGACCACCACCTGGGCGCCGCGCACCGGGTTCTCCGACACTTCGAGGGCGACGGGCGCGGGCAGCGAGTCGAGCGCCAGCGTCGAGTCGGTCGCGATCCCGACCGCATCCACCCACCACGGGTAGCCGACCGACACGAACCGGATTCGCGCCGCCCGGGCGCCATCGAGCTGCGGCACGTCCAGGCGGACCGGGTACCAGGACGGGCCATCGCCCACCAGGTCGGTCACGTCGGTCCAGGTGACGCCGCTGTCGGCCGAGGCCTGGACCAGTCCGTGCAGCTGGGGGCTGAAGGTGGAGCCGCGGTATTTGGTCCAGAAGTGGAGCCACAGCCGGGTCCGCCCGGCGAGGTTGAACACCGGCGACGTGAGCGTGTCGGTCGTGTTCGTGGACCAGGACCACTCACCCACCAGCGCGTCGTTGGACCGCGTCCACCCCGTCCACCCGAGATCCGCATCCTCGGCTCCCGCCACCGAGATCAACTCGGCCTCGAGCCCGGTTCCGTCCGCGCGGACGGCACGCGCCCGGTCGACGCTCACGTCGGAACGCCACACGGTGCGCACCACGCCGCGCGCCAGCGAATCGGTCGAGAGCGAGCGCGTCGTGGCCGAGCCGGTGGCGGTTCGAATGCTGAGCGTAAACGGCATCGGCCCCGAGGCGGGAAGGCTCAACCAGGTTTCCGGCCAGATCGATTCCACGCGCGGCGGCGTCGGGCCGGCCCCCGCGGGTCCCATCGCCAGCGCCGGCGCGCCGGCCGCCGCGATCGCCGCCAGCGCGAACGGCAGGTTGTCGCGAAACACGCGCCGCAGCAGCATGGAGTCATCGGGGAACACGAACCCGTAGTACAACCCGGAGTCGGGCGTGCAGCACCCGCTGGTCAGCTCCGGCGTGAACGCGATCGAGCCGTGCGCCCGATACGCCCAATCCGTGTATTCGCCGTTGGTCGAGTACAGAATCCATCCCGGTCCCGCATGATACCGGTCATGGATGGTGCCGGGAACGCTGTCGCGCACCGCCGGGGCCAGCTCGGTGCCCGCGAGCGCGCGATACACCGGGAGATCCGGCGCCAGGGCGCCGGCGCGGAAGCCGTACGGGTACAGCACCATCCCGCCATAGGTGTGATAGGAGACGGACACCACGGGCGGATGCGCCGCGTGGAACGCGATGATGGCCTGGTTTTCGGGCTCGGATGCCGGGGCCGTGCCCCGGTACGTCTCGGCAATGGGCAGGCCGCTCGAGCCCTGGTCGTCGATGCCCCAGAACGCCGGATAGTTGCGGTTGGGATCCACGCCGAAGGTCCCGTCGCCGTTCCAGCGACGGTTCTTGCGCCACAGGCGGTCGGTCGTAAACGTGAACTGATAGCCGTCGGGATTCACGGCTGGAACGACCCAGATGTCCCGTGACGCCAACACGGTGGTGGCGAGCGAGTCCGCGATCCAGCGGATCAGCTGCATCGCCATTTCGGTGGACACCCACTCGCGCGCGTGGTGCGTCGCCAGGAACACCACGTTGGGTCGGGCCGGGTCGTCCGTCGCCGCGCCGATCTTCACCGCCAGAATCGGCCGCCCCTCGATCGACGCGCCGATCGAATCGACGTGGATCAAGGTATCGGCCGCTTCCCAGGCGGCGAGCGTGGCCCGGATGCCGGTGACCGGCTTGTCGAACGAGCGAAACACCATGAAGCTGTCCCCGGCCGCCCCCACCGGGGGAGCGCCGGGAACCGCCGCGGCGGCGAAGCCTCGCGTCACGAGTAGGCGCTCGGTCTCGGGCGCGGCAACGACGATCGCCTCGAGGCCGGATGGCGTGCGCCGCAGGTCCGCGACCTCGAACCCGAGTCGGGCCAGCGAGTCGAGCCCGGGGGGACCCGACACCGGGACGGCCACCATACGGAGCTGTCCGGCGAGGAGAGGGGGGCCGGCCAGCCCCGCCAGCACGCTCAGAAGCCCAGTTGCGCGGCGAGCCATGGGGGAGCGGGAAGGTAGCCGCCCAGGACGAGCGCGAACCAGAGTGCGAGGGCCGCCACCGGCGCCCACAGCGCGATGACCGGCCACATCCTCGGCCGCCAGGACAGCAACGTCCGCAGCTCCGGCGCCCAGCGGCTGCGTTCCTGCTCGACGTGCGCTTCCAGCGCGAGCCAGGCGGCCTCGAGGCGCCGCGCCGCGAGCAGCTGCCCGTCCTGCCATTCGCGACGGCTGTCGGGATCACCCGGCCACCGCTCGCGCAACGCGAACGCCGTTCGGCCGACCGTGTCCAGCGCCTGGTCGAACCCGTCACCTCCGGACGCGAGACGCGCGGCGAGCGCCCGGCGTTCGGTGCCGCTCAGAGCGAGGGCCGCCTGTTTGCGCTGCGGCATGCGCACCCGTCGCGCGGTGATGACGAGCTCGCGATCGAGCGCGTTGGCGACCTTGTCCGCGGCCCGGCGCACCGCTTCCTCCCACGCGGCGCTCCACACGTCGCGGTCCAGTGCGCTCAGAGCGCGCGCCGGCGCGTCGTCCGCCGCATCGCGGCGCGCGCCGCCCGCCGACTCCATCATGCGGGTGGCGAGCGCCTCGCGCACGTCGTCGAGCGGCACCCAGGGGTCGACCAGAGGCCGCGGAACGATCAGGCGGCCCAACGCCGGTCCCAGCTCCGGCACGACGAGCTTCAGGGACGTGTCCAGCTGAGTCGCGCCGGGCGGCCGGTGCGGCGCCGGTACGCGCGCGCGAAGTACGCCAGTGATTCCGACAGGAAGCGCTCCCGGGGGATGCCGATCGCCTTGACGGCGCGCTCGATCGCCGCCGGACGGCCTTCGATCTCCAGCAACGTGTCCATACGCGGATACCGCTCCAGTCGCAGCACCGCTCCGCTCAATCGATACACCTCGACCCGCCGATCGATGGCGCGCATGACCCGGTAGCGCAGGCGCTCCAGCAGCGGGCGGATGACGTACGGGTCGGCAACGCCGCTCTCAAGCTCCTGGCGACGGCGGTACCCGCCCCGGGCGCTCGGGCGTCCTTTCCAGCCCAGGACCGCACGGACGGCACGCCGTCCCGCGGGCCGGTACACGCGGAGCCGCAGCACCTGGCCGCGTCGCGCCAACTGACGGTCCCGATCGTAGATCAGGTCCGTCATCCGCCCGCGAAACACCAGCCGCGCTCCCGCGGACCGCACCGCCCGCCGGAGCCCGGGGACGTCGGTGATGCGCGCCTTGAGCTCGAGCTCGTCCCGGGCACGGCTCACCCGAGGAGCGCGTCGAGCACGGCTCGGGTATCGGAGAGATCGCCGAACACGTGGGTCGCGCCGGCGGCGCGGAGCGCCGCCGGGTCGTACTGCCCGGTCGCCACCGCGACCGTCCGGGCGGCGATGGGACGGGCGCACGCGACGTCGTCCGGCGTATCGCCGATGATCACGACATCACGGCCCGAGAGCGGGGCGCCGAGCAGCGCCTCGGCACGGCGCCGCGCGATGTCGGGCAGCTCCGGACGGTGCGCGGCGTCGGAGCCATAGGCGCCCAGCGCGAACCGGCCGGGCGCGATGCCCGCCGAGCGGAGCTTCAACGCGGCCCCACGCTCGACATTGCCGGTCAGCAACCCGACCAGCGCATGGCGGGCGGCCTCGCGCTCCGCCAGTGCGTCGAGCAGCTCGCGGACGCCGGTCATGAGGCGCGTGCGCTGCGCCGGCCGTCCCAGCTCGGTCTCGAGAAATCCGAGGTAGCGGTCGCACACCGCCTGCACGCGCTCGGCGCGCGCGGCATCGGGGTGCCCGGCATGGGCGAGCAGCTCGCGCACGATCTGGGGATCGGTCTTCCCGTCGAACCGGTAGGTATCGATCGGACCCGCGGTCCCCATTTCCTCGAGCAGGGCGCGATGGATCGCGCGCCGGCCCGCGCCGTCGGTGAGCAGAATGGTGCCGTCGATGTCGAACAAAATGAGCCGCATGCGGGAAAGCTAACGTCGCTCCAGGCGCCGCACGCCCACGAGCTGATCCCGCAGGCGCCGCAGCCGCGGCACGTCGCCGAACAGCTCCTCGGTCACCACGCCGCCGCGTGACAGCGTCGCATGCACGATGCGCCCCGCGCCGACCCACATGGCGACGTGCCCGACGCGCCCGCTCTCGGCGAAGAACAAGAGATCGCCGGCCTGATAGCCGGCCCCGAGCGAAGCCAACGGCACCTCGGCACCGACCGCGAACTGCTGATCGCTGTCGCGCGGCAACCCCACTCCCCGCGCCGCGAAGACGGCCTGCGCCAGACCCGAGCAGTCCACACCCCACTCGGTGCGGCCTCCCCACAGGTAGGGCGCCCCTCCGAACCAGCGGCGCGCCAGCTCCGGCACCGCGATCAGTCTGGCTTCCGCGTGCAGCTCGACCTGCGAGCGCACGATGCCCCCCACGACGCGGGCCAGGCCGCCGTCCGCCGTCTCCACCACGCCGTCCCGCCGCGCCGCCAGCCGCGCGCCGATCGGCAGCCGCAGGCGCGCCCCCTGAATCTCCAGCTCGCAGCCGAGCGAGCGGGCGGTCGCCCGGGCCAGCCAATCTTCCAGCCAGTCGGTCGATCCGATCGTCACGTAGCCCAGATGCGTCCAGCCGAGGTAGCCGTCGCCGCTGCGGACGCGGAGCCAGTCTCCGCGCCGCTGCAACAACCCGAGCGGCTCGCCGTGCAGCGCTTCGCTCGCACGCGGGCCGGTGACGGCCGGTTGCTGCAACACCGGCGCGATCGCGGCCGTCACCACCGCCACGCCCCCATCGTCCACCGACGCATCCGGCAGCAGCAACGCATCCACCGCCACCGCGGCCTCGGTGGCGAGGCGGCGCAGCTCCACCAACGCCTCACGACTGGTGGTCGACCCGGTGATGTGATCGTCCGCAATCGTCACGTCGAACACGCCCAGCCGCGCATCGGGCACCCATTTGCGGCGCAGGTCGTCGACGGCCCGGGTCAACCGCTCGTTCATCGGGCCAGCCCGGGGGTGATTGCATTGCCGCGCGCCAGGCGGACCCCACGCTCCAGCGCCTGCGGGATCGCCTCGGCGGCGAGCGCCTCGACCTGGGGAATCGAGGCGGGCGGCACGGCGGCCGTGCTGGCGGCGAACACGACGTCGCCGTCGAACTGCGTGCCGTACGGAGTGATCCGACGGGCGAGCGCGTCCGAGCCTGCGTGGGCCAGCGCTTGCAGGGCCACCTTGTCCAGGCGGGCGTTGGTCGCGATGACGGCGAGCGTCGTGTTGCCCTGTGGCTCGGGGGGGGGATCCCGTCCGAAGGGCGCGCCGCCCCGCGCGAGGTAGCGCTGGCAGTCGAGAAACCCGCCCGCGTCGCGGGCGCCCGCGACGATCGCGCCGGCCGCGTCCCGCACGTCACCGACCGCGTTGACGACCACCAGCGCGCCCACGACCACGTCGCCCGCCTGGACCGCCCACGACCCCACGCCCCCCTTCATGGCCCGCTCGAGGCCGGCCGCCTTTCCCACCGTCGCTCCGGCCCCGACACCCAGCGCCCCTTCGGCGACGTCGACCCCGGCGGCCTCGCAGGCGAGCGCCCCTTCACCGGGACCCGGCCAGACGGGCGCCATCCCGGCGTTCCCCAGATCGAAGATGACGGCGGTAGGAACGATCGGAACCACGACCTCGGCCCGCACCGGATAGCCGCGCTTGCGCTCGCCCAGCCAGCGCATCACCCCGTCGGCGGCGCCGAGCCCGTAGGCCGAGCCACCGGTGAGCAGAATCGCGTCGACATGTCCGACGCTGTGCCGGGGGTCGAGCGGATCGAGCTCGCGCGTCCCCGTGGCGCGCCCGCGCAGCGCGGCCGCGGCGCGCATGCCGCCTGGCGGAGCGAGCACCACGGTGCAGCCGGTGGCGCCGCTCTGGTGCGTCCAATGTCCGACGAGGATCCCGCTGACGGCGGTGATGCGCGGAGTCACGGGGCGAAGATAGTCGTGTTAGCTTCGGTCGTCATGGCCGGAGCACCCGCTGCCGCGCACCCCACGACGATCCTCGTCGTCGACGACGAGCTTGGCATCCGCCAGGCGTTGGATCGGTTTCTTCGCCGCATCGGGTACCGCGTGCTGCAGGCGGAGAGCGGCGCGACCGCGCTCGAGCAGATCGCCAGGGAGCGTCCACCGGCGATGCTGTGCGACATCCGCATGCCCGGCATGACGGGCGTCGAGCTGGTGCCGAAGGCGCTCGCCACCGCCCCCGACCTCGCCATCATCATGCTGACGGCGATCAGCGAGCCCAAGACCGCGATCGAGTGCCTGCGGCTGGGTGCGTACGACTACCTGATCAAGCCGTTGGATCTGGAGGAGCTCGAGGTCTCGCTGCAGGGCGCGCTCCGCAAGCGGCAGCTCGAAATCGATCGACGCGAGCTCGAGGGGTGGCTGGCGCGGGAAGTGGCGGAGCGAACGCAGACCCTGGAGGAGCGCACCAACGCGATCGCGGAGATCGCGCTGCAGGCGCTGGCCGCGGCGCCCGACTGGCCCGGAGCCGCCGACGCGACGGCGCGGTTGGCGCGGGAGCTGGGAACCCCGGCCGAGGAGCTGTCCAAGGACATCGAGCGCCGGCGCGCTCCCCCCGCCCCCCCCGCCTAGGCGCGCGAGGCGGCCTTCGCCTTCTCCTCGCACGCGCGGCAGCGCGTCACGCCCCGGAACGTACAGATGAGGCAAATGAAGGTGCCGCAGTCGGCGCACGGGTACCCCTCCGAGGCCCGTTCTTCATTACCGCAGGCCCGGCACACCATCCCGTCGTGTTCCTTCAACTCAGGCTTGCTCATGGAGAGCCTCAGAGGTCGAGCGCGTACACCTTAATCTTATTGATCAGGGTGGCGCGCGAAATGCCGAGCTCCCGCGCCGCCCGGGTCCGGTTGCCGCGATGGTGACGCAGCGCACGCTCGATCTGCTCACGCTCCACCTGGGCCAGGGTGCGCGGCTGGTGCGATTCCCCTTTCCCGTCCCGCTCGGCCACGCGCCGCCAGCGGCCCGCGTCGGCCGCGCGCGCGACCGCCGCGGCCAGATGCTCCGGATCCACGGGCTTGGCGACCACCTGCTCGGCCCCGTCGCGCAACGCGCGCACCCCCGCGCCCGGATCCCGGGCGGGCGCGATGGCGAGCACCGCGGCGCCGCTGGCGTGCAGCCGGGCGACGAGCGGCGGGTCCACGGCCACCGCGTCCTCGTCCCAGACCACCACGTCGGGCCGGAATCGCTGCGCCGCGGCGAGCCCGGTGGAACCGTCCCGCTCGTGCAGCAGCTCCACGCCGCGATGCAC
>Ga0187893_10007505_pt1 | contig 17818 bp, 17 predicted proteins | sample MA1701074metaG_FD_139574 | JGI IMG/M metagenome (GOLD analysis project Ga0187893, IMG submission 139574) | White microbial mat communities from a basaltic lava cave in the Kipuka Kanohina Cave System on the Island of Hawaii, USA - MA170107-4 metaG ... | reverse complement strand
GACGCTGCGCTGAGGATGATGGCGGAACGAAGTCCTGCTGGCCGATCACCTCCTGTGGCGGAACGATGTCCTGCGGGTACCCCACCTGCGGGTTCCACCGGAACGATGTCCTGCAGGTCAAGACCTAGCCGCCGCTACCGCATCGCCGATGAGATAATGGACCTCGACGGCTACGGGCCGGCTCGGCAGATCTCGATGTTCGAGGGCGCCAAGGTCGTGTTCCAGGTGCTCACCTCCGATACCGGTGCCACCGCGGCGCGCATGGTGCACCTGCTGCGGTGCCGCTGGCGCATCGAGAACGCCTTCAAGTATCTCGCCGAACATCAGGGCATCGATGCCCTGTGCGACTAGACGATGACGATTTGCCCCGCACACCGCCAAGGTCACCAAACCCGGCCCGGACCGGTGCCACCGCCACGCTGCGGTCTGGCGAAGCCGCCCTCGTCGGCGCCGAGCGAGCGCTCGGCCAGGCCATGGGCGCCAACAGCGCGGCAGGCGACTACATGGCCACCGTCCGCCGCCTGCGTGATGAGGCGGCAATGGCGAGGGACGACGTGGCCGAGGCAAAGGCCGCCCTCAAGGGCGTTCCCGCCAAACTGCCAGCCATCGAGATCGACTCCAGCGCAGCACAGGCAACCCCCGAGCCGAGCGGCGCAGCCTGCAGATGGTGCTGCGGCTGTTGGCCTACAACGCTGAGCACGACCTGGCCCGGCGGCTCAACGCCTACCTCGGCGACCTTAACGAGTACATGGCTATCACCCGCAACCTGCTCCACCAGGGCGGACGGATCGACTTCGCCGTCGATGCCGTCACGGTCACGACCGATCGTCCGAACCAGCCCAGGGTGGCCCTGGGCCCTGTCCCTGCTGGCCGACGAGCTCGCCGCCGCCGAGGCGCACATGCTCGGTGATCCGAGGCCGATCATCTACCGGATCGCGGCCTCAGGACTTCAACAGTTGCTCACGGCCGACTTCCGGAGTTCTGAGCCGGGTCGGCGACTACGACAGCGGCGGGTGGGGCGGCTTCGCCCACACGGTGCTGGTCGACGTGCGCGAGCGCCCGCGCCGCTCGGCCCGCTCCGACCGGGTGTTCGAGGTCGCCTTGGAGGCGGCCCATTCGGCCGGGCTGGGCTCGGGACCCGGGCAGCGCGTCGACGACTGCTCACCGGGACGCCCCGCGGCGGCGGCCGTGCTCGCGCGACGATGGGGTGTGAGGTTGAGTGCGGGCTGGGGCGCGCCTTCCGACAGCGAGCTGGGCGCCCGCATGGCGGGCGACGACTTGGCGCTGGAGGCACTCTTCCAGCGTCACGGGGAGGCCGTCTTCGACGTGCAATCGCCTCCGCTGGCGCGTCCACCGATGCTCGGATCAGAACGAGTCCCAGAGCGGTTCCTCCGCCAGCCTCGCCCCCTCCTGCGTGGCCTTCGCGGGACGGGTTCGGCGGCCTGTCCGTGCGACTCCCGCCGGCCGTTCAAGACCCGACATCGGGCCCTAGCTCCACAGCCGCGAGTCGGCGTCGCGGAGCGCTACGATTTATCCGCAACGATCCGGTGCCGACAGGGTCGCCGTCCGGGTGGCCGAGGTGGGCGCCCGCCTGCAGCCAGGGGAAGGCCGGGCCGCGCCGAGTTCGTCGCGTCAGCGGTCCACGCCGTCGCGGTGCCTGGAGCGACACCAGCGGAGGCCCAGGTGAGCCGACACTCCGTCGAGCCCGCCCCGATGGGTGCCGTTCATCGGGCGTGGCGAAACCGCCGCGCCGCGCCTTGGCGGCCGCGGCCCGGGCCGCGGCCGCGCTCGGGCCGCCTGCCAGGCGGCCCTCGTCGCCGACAGCCTGGCCAACTGTACCGCCGCCAAGGGCCGGGACCTGTTGCTCGAGAGCCATGAGACGCTCGACCGCCGCCTCCTCGGCCATCCCGCGAGGTGAGCCTCGACGGTCGGCGCGTCCTGGTCACCGGTGCTGGAGGTTTCATAGGCCGCCACACCGTCGCCGCCCTGAGCGGCACCGGCGCCACCGTCTTGCGCTCGTCGCGCCACGAGAGCCGTCCCTCGCCCCTGTCGTACCCGGCGGACCTGCTCGACGATGCCGCCGTCGCCCGCCTCGTCGACCGCTGCCAGCCACACCACGTCGTCCACCTGGCCGGCTCACTCGGCAGAGGGGGCCAGTCCTTCGGCGAGCTACTCCTCGCCAACGCGGCAGGCACCGAGATCCTGCTCGCCGCTCTGGCCGCCCGGTGCCCGGGCGTGACCTCCGTCGTCGTCGTGAGTTCCAGCGCCGTCTACGCGGCGGAGACGGGGCCGCTGCCCGAGTCGTCCAGGATCGGCCCGTCAACCGGCTACGGCGTGTCGAAGGCCGCCCAGGAACTGGTGGCGGCAACGTGGCGGGCGCGGTCGGCCATCCGCGTGCTGGTGGTCCGTCCCTTCAACGTGGTAGGTCCGGGCCAGTCTGCCGCGCTGGCCCTGTCCGACTTCGCCCGGCAGATCGCAACGGCCGAGCGGGGGGGGCCCGCAGAGGTCCGGGTGGGCCGCCTCGACGCACGACGCGACTACGTCGACGTCCGCGACGTGGCGCAAGCGCTCACCTTGCTCGCCGACGGACAGCCCGGTCATGACGAGTACAACGTCGCGTCTGGGGCGGATCGGTCGGTCCGTGACGGACTCGGCGTCCTTCTTGGCCTCGCCGACCGGCCGATCGAGGTGCGGGCGGATCCGGATCGGGTCCGGGCCGAGGTCCAGGTCCAGATCGGCGACTCCACTAGGCTTCGCTCCGAGACGGGCTGGAGACCCGAGGTCGGCTTCGAGCGGTCCATGGCCGATCTCCTCCAGCACTGGCGAGACCGGCAGGAGACACGATGACGTGGGAGGGCCAACAGGTCACCGTTACCGGGGCCGGTGGATTCATCGGCAGCCATCTGGTCGAGTACCTGGCCGGCGAGGGCGCCCGCGTCCGGGCCTTCGTCCGGTACAACTCCCGGGCCGACCAGGGGAACCTCGGCTTTCTCAACGCCCGCCTGGCCGGGAACGTCGAAGTGGATTACGGGGATCTGCGGGACGAGGACGCAGTGCGGGCGGCGCTGGAGGGCTCGGCCTACGTTTTCCACCTCGGTGCGCTCATCGGCATCCCGTACTCCTACCGCCATCCTCGTGACGTGGTGGAAACGAACGTCATCGGCACGCTGAACGTCCTTCAGGCGGCCCGGGTGACGGCGCCGACCCGCGTCGTCCACGTCTCGACCAGCGAGGTATACGGGTCGGCGCGACGCATCCCCATCGACGAGACGCACCCGTTGCAGGGCCAGTCGCCCTACTCGGCCAGCAAGATCGGTGCCGACAAGATCGCCGAGAGCTTTCACAAGTCGTTCGGCCTCCCCGTCGTCACCGTCCGGCCGTTCAACACCTACGGCCCCCGCCAGTCCGCCCGGGCGATCATCCCAACCATCATCAGCCAGGGCCTCGGCCCGCATCGCATCCGCCTTGGGTCGCTCTCGCCGACGCGCGACTTCACGTTCGTCCGGGACACGGTCCGCGGGATGGCGCTGGCGGCGGGCGCGCCGCAGGCCGAGGGCCTGGAGGTGAATCTGGGCAGCAACGCCGCCATCTCCATCGGCGAACTCGTGACCAGGATCGCCGGGATCATGGGCATCGACGTGGCCGTCGAGGACAACGACGGGGAGCGGGTGCGCCCCGTCAACAGCGAGGTCCAACGACTCCACGCCGACAACGCCCGGGCGCGCCAGCTCCTTGCCTGGCAGCCCGAGGTGTCCCTCGACGAGGGGCTCAAGGAAACGGTGGAGTGGATCGCGCGTCACCGCGATCTTTACCGCCCGGCCGTCTACCAGACCTAGATGCGCGCCGTTATCGTCGCCGGCGGGCGCGGGACGAGGCTGCTCCCCTACACCACGGTGCTCCCCAAACCGCTCATGCCGGTGGGCGACATGCCCATCCTCGAGTTGCTCATTCGACGTCTCGAAGCTAGCGGCGTGCGCCGGATCACCGTGGCCGTCGGTCACCTGGCCCCGCTGTTCTGCGCGTACTTCGGCGATGGCGCGGCCTGGGGCGTGGATCTCGACTACTCGCTGGAGACCGAACCGCTCGGAACGGCCGGACCTCTCGGTCTGGTGCGGGGCCTGGACGACACCTTCCTCGTGCTGAACGGCGACCTGCTCACCGATCTCGATTTCGATCGCATGATCGGCGAGCACCGTCGCGCCGGTGTCATCGCCACCGTCGGGAGCTGCGACCGGGAGACACGAATCGACTTCGGCGTCATCGAGGTGAGGGACGATCTGGTGACGAGTTACACCGAGAAGCCCACCTTCCACTTCACCGTCAGCATGGGCGTCTACGTGTTCGAACCGAGCGTGCTCGACCTGGTGACCGTCGGTGCCAGGCAGGATCTGCCCGATCTGATAACGGGTCTGTTGTCGGCGAAGCGGCGGGTCGCGATCTACCGCCACGTTGGGTACTGGCTCGACATCGGCCGCCCCGACGACTATCAGCGGGCCCAAGAGAACTACGAGCAGATCAAGGCCACGCTCCTGCCGCCGCGCCGGTAGCGACTCCCGAGCGCGTCGCCCGCTCGGACCGCCGCCGCTCAGCGGCGCGGGCGGGCACCGTCGGCAGGCAGCCGCGGCGCCCCCCCCGTCGCCAGGCGGCCCAGTCTCCCCCGAACCGCCTGTCGGTCGTGGGCATCGACGATGTTCGAGACGACGGCGATTCCGCCGAACACGACGGCGCCGGCAGCTACGGCGAGTGGGAGCGCCAGCATCGAACTCGACACCTTCTCCGCAATCATCCGGGCGACGACGAAGGACCCCCCGTAACAGGCGAGCAAGCGAACGATGGTCGAGGGGTGGAGCACCTGGGTGGGTGCCAACCCGATCGTGCGCCGTAACGTCAGGATCTGTGCCGCCAGCTCGATGGCGTAGCCGGCGAAGATCCCCGCCGCAGCCACCTCGATGCCGTAACGATCGACCAGCAGCGCCGCCGCGCTCAGTGCCACCGTGCAACGGATGGCACTGAAGCTCGACGTGAGATGCGGCGACCCCATCGCGTTGTACGCGCTGGCGACGATGGCGGTGGCGACGTAGATCACATGGGCCAGGAACAGGAAGACCACGGCGCCCGCCGCGGTGGAGAAGCCGTCGCCGAAGATGCTCATCACCGGTCCGGCGGCGCCTCCGGCGACGGCCGCCGGCAGGAGCAGACAACCGAGGGCCAGGCGCAGACTACGCTCCAGCGTGTCGGTGAACGCCCGCGTATCGCCCTCGCGCTGGAGGCGGACAAGATCGGGGAACAGCATCTCGTTGATGCGGAAGCTGGCCTCGTTCAGCCGGACGGCCATCGTCGACGCCCGGGAGAAGGCCCCCACCTGGGCGATCGGGGCGCTCCCCGAGATGATCCACAGCGGCGCTTGCAGGGTCATCCCCATGAGCAACTGTCCGGGCAGAAGCCGCACCCCGAAGCGCAGCAGATCAGCAAGGCGGCGCAGACCGGCGCGATAGTGCTCGAACGTCGGCCGTCGTCCGATGAAGCCGCGGACCGCGAAACTGCGGGCGACCAGTCCGACGGCGAAACTGATGATGTTGGCCAGCGCGAGACCCCAGACCGACGTCGTCACCCAGAACAGCGCGATGGAGGAGAACAGGTAGGTCAGCACTGTTGCGAGCCGGCACCAGAAGAGCCGACGGCCCTGGCTGTAGGCGCTGAGCACGCTGTCGAGATTCCAACCGGGGTTCTCCAGCAGGACGTAGCCGGCCACGATGGCGATGGCCGGCAGCACACTCTCGGGTTGGCCGGCCGGGCCGCGCAGCACCGCCGTCGTCACCACGGTGACGGGCACGCTCATCGCGGCCGTCAGGCCGGCCGAGAGCGTCAGGACGGCGAAGAACAGGCCCGTCGCCTCGTCGCTGCCCCGCGGTATCGGCGCCAGGGTCCTCACCAGGGCGATCTGCTCGCTCACCGTCGAAAGGCTCACCAGGAGCAGCCACGGGCTCATGGCCAGGGCGTACTGGCCGACCACCTCCACGCCGTAGAGGCGGGAGGTGATCACGGCGCTGGTCAGCACGACCAGGACGTTGACCACGAACGACAGGCCGGCGAAGCCCATGCCCGGGCTGAGGGGCGCCCGTGCGGGCGCGGTGCCCATCAGCCGCCGGCGGCGCTCGGTGCCGGGGCGATCGGACCGACCGACCTGCCCGGCGGGAGACGGAGCGGTGGGGCCAGCGGGACGACGGGGTCTCCGCCACCGCCGACCGAGGTCGGGCTGTTGTTGGCGACGAGGCGCAGGGCCGGGCGAATGACCAGCAGGTCGCGGCGGATGTCCTCGACCGCAGCCGCCGAGAGGCCCGGCTCGCCGTAGAACGTCATGCTCTTGGACCGATCGACGACGTAGGCCCCGTACTCCTGGAGCGCCCGGGCCATCGTCTCGCCGGCGGGGGACAGCTGGAGACCCTTGACGTCGAAGGTGGGCGGGATGGCGACCAGCGAACCCATAGGGATGGTGCCGAGGTAGCTCGTCTCCGCATCGGCGTCCTCGGTGATCGCGGGCCAGACCGGTCCCCGCCCGAGCTGGGACGGAGCCAGGGCCAAGGCGAGGGCGTGGGAAACCCGTCCCTGCTCGAGCTCCCAGGCCCTCAGGAGGCCAGCGATGGCGCTGCCCCCGTAGGCACGTGTGCCTCCCGAACCGATCCCCGACCCGGTGAGGTCCGTCCTGGTGTAGTACCGAGTGCTCGCGCCCGTCGGCGTCCGCCGGAACTGGAAGAACTCATGGGCGACGGCGTCGGGCGTGACGACGTGCAGGTGGGCGTCGTCGCCCACCGAGGGCTGGGCCTGTGCAGGGATCTTGAGCTCGACCACATCGCCCGAGAACGGCGGCGTGTTGGTACTCCTGTAGCCGACTATCACCGCCGGATCGGTCTCCGACGACCGGACGACGGGGTGGGAGAACCGCTCGGCGTTGAGGTAGACGTACACGCGGGCATCGAGCAGGTTCACCGACTCATCGGTGTTCACCCGAATGAAGGTGGCCCGGGTACCGATCGGGGTGTTCCAGGGTGAGTCGGAGGCGAAGGGCCACAGGAAGGGATCCCTCGGCGCAGGAGCCGTGGTGGTAGGCGTGACCAGCCCTACGACGGGCAGATCCTCGTCGGCCGCCGAGCCACAGCTGGCGGTCACGATCGCCATGACGAACGCGGCCGTCGCTCGCTCAAGCCTGTGCCGCACGACCTCCCCCTTCGTCACGATTCCATCTCTTCATGCCCTGTCGGGCGTGCTTGCGCCGTCCGAGCAGTATCGACAGGGCCTTTACGGCAGCGTAGAGGACCACTCCCGGCCAGTTCGCCGGCGAGCGCATCGCCCCCCGCAGCCAGCCGTAGCCGTCCGGTGCGTGACCGGGGAGCGGCCCGTTGCCATGGCCGCTCCACCACTCCTCGAACTGCACGTGGGCGCCGTAGTGGCGGATGTGGACGTGCAGCATCGACCGAAGCGTCGTCGGCAACAGTGGCGTGTAGGTGTGGCCGACGGCCGTCCGGCGCTCGTGGGCGGCGAACAACCCGGCGACGAAGTAGTCGTCGCCGACGACGGGTGGGAACCGGTCGAACCGCCTGCGGCCCTCGGCCGACAGCGCATAGAACCCGGCGCCCAAGGTGGTGGTGGCGAAGTACGGGCTCTGGCGCCAGATCCGGTGGAACTGCCGGGCCGGCCAGGAACACCTCGTGTCATCGAAGCGGACCTCCGGACTGACCGCCAGCACGCCGTGCTGCTCGAGGAGGAGGGCGACGGCCTCGAGGGCCCCGTCGCTCACGATGGTGTCGGCGTCGAGATAGGCCCGCGAGGGGGCAAGGGCGATGTCGTCGCCCGCGTTCAGCGCGGCGTGCTTGGCGGCGATCGCGGACTCGAGCACGCGGATCCGATCCGATACCCCCCGGGCGATGGCTGTGGTGGCATCGGTGCAGCCGTTCCCGGCGACGATCACGTCCAGGTCCTCGGCGATCCCGCTGGCCAGCACCGATTCCAGGCAGGCGGCGATGGTGCCCGCCTCGTTGTGGGCCGGGATGATGACCGACAGGCGCGACGCCCCTCCTTCGCCGGTCACACTGCAGCCACCGCAACCGAGGGCACCTCGACCTCGTCGCGATCGGGCCCCCACGTCGTGGCGGGGGTGGCCACGATTCCGGCCAGCAGCCACAAGAGCAGGTTCGGAAAGGCACCGGGATTCGGTCCGAACATGGAGACCACGGCGAAGGCCGCGCCGTAGATGAGAAGTCCGAGGCGCCAGGGCCGGAGTTCGGGCTTCGTCGGGGCCAGCGCAGGCACGACCAGCCCGAGCACCATGGTCACCAGTAGCGGGATGGTGCCGAGCAGGCCGATCTCGGCCAGGCGCGACAGCAGGACGTTGTGTACCTCGATGGTCTCACCGGTGAGCGGGTAGCTGGCCTGCTGATCGAGGTAACGGGTGCTCTCGTCTCGGAACCGGGCCCAGCCGATTCCGGTCAGGGGGTTGGCCCGCACGGCGTCGATGGCAGCCGCGTTCGTGTTCAGCCGGTCCCAGACGGCGATCCGCTCTGCCCGGCGCTGCGACACGCTGTCGCCGAGCCCCGGGACTAGGGCGAGGGCGGCGGCCACCGAGACGGCCGAGACGAGGAGTATCGGGAGGAAGGCCCGGCGTAGGCGGGGGGTGGCCGCGATGCCCACAAGGCCGGCCGCGGCGGCAGCCAGCCACACGGCCCGGGTGAGCGTGAAGACCGCGGCCAGGAGCAAGACCGGAACGAGCAGCCTGGCCGCCCACTTCGAGGCCCGGCTCCGCCAGACCTGCATCGCGATCACAGCGGCGCCCAGGGAGCCGAGAAGGGAGACGCCCAGGGCCGACGACTCGACGAACGGGCCACGGGCCCGGAAGAAGTGGAGGCCGACGGAGGGGTCGTTGATGTACGAGGGCCAGACCAGGTCCCGGTACCCGAAGCCCTCGAGTAGTCCGGTGAGACCGAGGTACCAGCCGACACCCACGAGCACGACGAGCAGGTGGGACCGCTGCCTGGCGGAGGAGAACAGCAGCGGCGCCAGCGCGAAGGCCAGGAACGGCACTATCCCGAGGCGGTCGAGCAGCGCGAAGAACCCCCGCTTGCCGACGAACGAACCGGCCGCCACGCCGAGGACGACGACGATCCCGACGGTGACGAGCATCCAACCGTGGACAGCCCGCCACCGCAGCTTCGGCCGGTCCGGACTGCCCAGCGGCCCTCCGCAGACCAGCAGCGCCAGGGCAAGGGGGACCAGCACGCGATCCGGACCGATCGGAAGGCCGATACGACCGGCGTACCCGGAGAAGACCGAGCCCGCCAGGCCCAGGGCCAGGACCAGACCGGGCTCGACGCGAAACGCCAGGACCACCCCGAGCGGCAGCACCACGACCAGAAGGACGAGACCGACGACCCAAGCGGGTGGAGATGCGAGCACGAGGGCAGCGGCGGTCACCATGGTGGCGGCCGCCAGCTGGAGGTTCATCAGTCTAAGGTTGCGGCCCGGGTGAACTCAGGCTCACCGCGCGGCTCGTGTTCGGGCGCGAACGGGACGATCGTGCCGCCTGCCGCCGTTGCCGATGTCCGTCGCGCCGACGCTGGCGCCGGCGCCCGCGCCTCGGCGGCCCGGCGGGCACCGTGATAGGGCCGTATCGCTCGACCACGCCTGCGCGCGCGGCTCGGAGCAGCGCGCCGTTGGCCGACAACCAGGTGAAACTCAGGGCCAGGGTCGCCCCGCCAACGAGGCCGGCGACAACGCCGAGCTGGATGCTCGAGGCGCGGGAGTCGCCCTCGGAGTAGGCGCCGCTGATCGTGTTCAGGACGTTCCCGTTCACCCGGAAGCGCTGGCTCTCGATGTAGAGCGTGGCGAAGGTGTTGAGCTGCAGCTGCAGCTGCTCGGCGACGGCGTTGGCGTTGTTCAGCTGCTCCTGGGCGGCCGCCAGGTCCGCGGCGCCTTCCGACCCCCGGCCGGCCTGGACGGCCACGGTGCGCTGCAGCCGCTCGACCTCCTCCCGCGTGCCTACGAGCGCCCTGGCCGTGGAGGCGTGGTCCTCCAAGATGTCGACGCCGTCCACCGGGGTCGCGTTCAGCCCGGCGACGACGTCGGCCAGAGCGGTCGCCGCCAGTTCGGCCAGCCGCACGGCCTGCTCCTGACCGACGGTCGACGAGGCCTCGATGCGGATGATCGACGCCTCGGGAACGTTGCTGGCGGAGATGGACCCCCGAGTCTCGATCACGTCACGCGAGACACCGGCCAGCTCGGCCATCCGGTCGAGATGGCTGATGCTGCCGACGAACCGGCTGTAGGACCCGGCCAGGGTGTTGGCGGCGTTCACGTAACCAGGTACAGCGTTCGCGGGCACGTCGATCCGCCCGACCGTGAGGACGGCACCCGCGTTGTAGGTGGTCGGCTGGGCGACGAAGAGCCCCCCGATGGCCGCGCTCGCGATGACCAGCGTGGCGACGAATCGCTTCGGGCGCAACAGCACGGACGCGAACGGTGACGCGAACCGTCTTTTCTCCGACGCCGAACTGTGGTCCTCACTCTCCACCGGGGCGGCCACCTCCACGCCCGCGCCGCCCATGCCGCACGATTCCCATGATGGTACCAGCGCTCGCGAGGCCGATGGTCGCCCGCTCACCGGTCAAGGGTCACACCAGGGGGTCCGCGACGGGCGTGGCCCGTCGATGGAGGGGTCCCGGTTCGGGCACCAGGAGCAGCCGTCGGACCCCGGCCGAGAAGTCGTGGGCATCGTGGAGTCGTTCGACGCGGCGGCGGCCTTCTTGCTGCACTCGGGCCCGGAGCGCGTCGTCGTTGATCAGCGACTCGACGGCGTCAGCCAACAGATCGGCGCGGCCGGCCGGGACGACGCGACCGGAGACACCGTCCTCGATCAGCTCGGGAATACCCCCGATGTAGGTGGAAGCGACCGGGATCCCACAGGCCAGGGCCTCCATGATGGCCACCGGTATGCCCTCGCCGAACGACGCCAGGCAGAACACGTCGGCCGCGGCGAGCGCCGCCAATACCTCCTCGGCGGGCAGGGGACCAGTGAACTCGACGGCGTCCGCCACGCCGAGCGCGACAGCCCGCTGGCGCAGATCGTCGGCGTCAGGGCCGTGGCCCACGATCATGAACCGCACGTCGACGCCCCGCCCGATCAGCAGCCCGGCCGCCTCGAGTAGGACGAAGTGGCCCTTCTCCGGCATCAGACGGCCAACGGTGAGCACCGTCGCCGGCCGCTGCGCACGGGCCCGGGGAGCGAAGACGAATCGCTCCACATCGACGCCGCAGCGCACCACGTGGATCTTCGGCCAGTCCGACGGCCGGGAACTCCGCATGAGCTGCGATCGGGTGTAGTCGCTGATGGCGATCACAAAGGCCGCCGAGCTCGTCTTGCCGGACAGGTTGAGCTTCGCCTCGGCCGTGAACTCGTGGTGCCCGAGCATCGAGAAGGACCAGGTCACCGGCACCGGACCCGGCGAAACTCGGTTGCCCAACTCGGCGGCCAGCATGGCCACCGTGGCCGGGGCCGAGCCGAACTGGGCATGGATGTGTCGACAGCCCTCTCGCTCGCAATGATCCCAGACGATGGCCGCCTCGATGGCGTAGAAGACCTGCCACAAGGCGCCCGAAAGGTCGAAACCAGCCGAGCGCACCGCACCGAGGACGAGGCGCAGGAAGCCGATCACGTCGCGCCTGGCCATACGGGCGACGACCCGCAGCACCTGCACCTTCGGGGTGGCCTTCACGTACAGGGTCCGGGCCGCCTCACGGTGCTCCTCCGGCGTCACCACGTCGATCGGCGCGGGGCTGTTGAGCGCGATCGGCGTGATCTCGATCTCGGGGTTTTGGACCGTGAGCACCTCGTTGTACAGAAAGGTCTGCGTACGATTCGGGTAATGCGTCATCAGGTACGCGACACGGCGTGGTCGGCGCTCATCCAGCGGCTCCATGGCCGGACACCCTACTCAAGGGGTTCTGCCGCTCCGGCCGGGCGCGGGCGGCGGGCGGCTCCGCCCCAGTGAAGCTGTTCGTCACCGGCGCGACCGGGTTCATCGGCCGCGTCGTGGTGGAGGCGGCCGTGACCCGCGGCCATGACGTCGTTGCCCTCACCCGAGCGCCGAGCACCGACTCGCCGGCTTCGGCCGGCCGGGGATCGGAACAGCGTGTCGTCGGCGACGTCCGCCGCCCTGAGGAGTGGATGCACGGCCTCGAGGGCTGCGACGCCGTCCTCCACCTGGCCATCGTCCATGGGAGCCCGGTCGATCAGTGGGACGTGCTCGTGCATGGGACCCACCAGCTCGTTGCGGCCATGCTACGGCGTGGGGTCCGTCGCCTCGTTCTCGTGAGTTCGATGTCGGTGTACGACTACGCCGCGCTCGACGCGGGCGCCATGGTCGACGAGAGCACGCCGCTCGAGCCCGCGCCCGAGGGTCGCGATGACTACACGCGGGCCAAGCTGGCGCAGGAGGCCGTCGTGACCACCGCACCCGGTCTGCAGACTTCGGTGCTTCGCCTCGGCGCGGTCTACGGCGTGGACCGCCTCTGGAACGCCGGGCTGGCCTTGCGCCTCCCGGGCGGCCCGGGCTTCGACATCGGGTCGGGAGGCAGCATGAAGCTCACCTACGTCGAGAACGCCGGCCTGGCCATCGTCCTGGCCTCGGAGCGCGGCGAGGCCGTGGGCACGGTGGTCAACGTCGTCGACGACGACCTGCCGTCACCCGCCCGCTTCGCCGACGCCCTCCGCCGGCACGGCCTGGACGCGCCACGGGCCGTGCCCGTGCCCTACGCCGTCGTTTCCGGGTTGGCCCGGTGTGCCTCGGGGTTGAACCGGCGCCTGCTCCGCGGGCGGGTGCACCTGCCCGAGATCGCGGTTCCCGCCCGCCTCGGCGCCCGCTTCAAGCCGTTGCGGTACTCGAACAGGGCCGCCCGGCAGGTGCTGGGATGGGCCCCGCCCTTCGACCTCGACCAGGCACTGGCCCGGATCGCCGACCGGAGCGTCAGGTGACGGCGCGGTGCTCGACGGGCTCGAGGGGCTCGACGGTGGTGACCAGTTCGTGCACCCGGGGTCCCTCCCGGGCGCCATGGATGGCCAGCGTCAGCTCGTTCACGTGGAGGGCGAGCTCCGCCGACAGGAGCGTCGCCCGGCCCTCACGGACGGAGGCCGCCAGCTCGGCGGGCCCAAGGGAGAAGTCCATCCTTGCGGCGCCGCCGGATCCGGGGATGGCTGCACCTCGAGCCGGGGCCAGGCGGCTGCGCCGGATCGGGCTCAGGAACGTCCTCCGACCGACCACCATCCGTCTGCGGCTGGTGACCGCCGAACGGTAGTCCCAGCACTCGGATGTCTCGACCACTCCCTCGTCGCCCACGACCACCAGGGAGTGGTCGTGGGGGGCCAGGATGCTGCAGGTGAGCCGGGCGACGACACCGCCGGAGAACTCGATGCACGCCACCGAGAAGTCAGGGGACGTCGCATCGAGGGGCTCCCCGGGAACCTTGTCGGGCACCTGGACCGAGGCGAACGACGTCACCCGCCGGGCCGGGCCGAAGAAGGCCACGAGCCACGTGAGGTAGTAGCCGGCGTGCTCGATCGTGCAGCCGACCTCGAACTCGTCCTTGTAGGGCCAGGCGACCCCGGCCCCGTTCGACCACGTGCGGTAGGGCATGCGATGCACGAGGCCGTCGTCCAGGGCCGCATAGACGACGCGCACGGGGCCGATCTCCCCGGAGCGAAGCGTGCGCCACAGGGCCTGGGCCGTGTCGCCGAGCAGACTGCACGGGGCGGACGAGAGACGGACACCTCGGGCCTTCGCCAGCGCGACCAACTCGGTCGCGTCCTCCATGTTCGTGGCCAGCGGCTTCTCGGAGTACACGTGGCGCCCCGCGAGCAGCGCGGCCTTCGAGACCGCGTGATGCTCGCCGGGGTTGGTGAGGTTCACGACCAGCTCGATCGACTCGTCGGCCAGCAGCTCGTCGAGACTGCGGAAGCGGCGTACCCCGGCGCGCCAGGCGAACGAGCGGGCGCGGTTCTCGTCTCGATCGGTGACCCCCACCAATGTGAGCCCGGGGTGGCGGGGCAGCGTCGCTCGGTAGAACTGCGAAACGAAGCCGCACCCGACGATGCCGATTCTCATGAATCGGGGATCGGCGGCGAGCGCCAGGTCGCCAGGGCCGCCCGGGCGGCCCTGGCCAGGAACAGCGGGTTGCCCAGCAGGTATCGCCGCCAGAGACGGCCCGGCTCGACGCCGAGGCGGTAGACCCATTCGACTCCGGCGCGACTCACCCAATGCGGCGCCCGGGGGACCGCGCCGACCTCGAAGTCGAGGAGGGCGCCGACGCCGATGCCGAGCCGGACGCCTGTCTCCTCGAGGTGGCGGGCCATGAACAGCTCCTGGAGGGGGTTGCCCATGGCGATCAGCAGGATGTCAGCCCCAGTGTCGCGGACCCGTGCCGCCACCGCCCGCTCCATCCAGACCGGAAAGGCCCCGTCGTGCACGCCGGCGATGGCGAGGTCGGGGTTGGTCGCGACCATGCGCCGACCAGCCTCGGCCGCCACGCCCGGACGACCCCCGAGGAGGAACACCGACCAGCCGCGCCGCGCCGCAAGATCGATGACCAGGGGGGTGAAGTCCGTGCCGTTCAGGTTGGCCGGGAATCTCCGGCCCTGCATCCGCCCGGCGATTCCGACACCCGAGCCGTCCCGCAGCACAAGGTCGACCCGGCCGAGCACGGCAGCATAGCGGCGGTCGCCATGGGCCAGATTGAGCGTGTGGGCGTTGGCGAAGGCCACCGAGGCCGGACGCTCCCGCGCGACCAGTCGCTCGATCTCTACGAGCGCCTCTCCGGCGTCGACGCAGGCGACCGGCACGCCGAGAATCCCGACGGTGGGCAGGGTCTCTTCCACCCGCACGGACCGTCGACTCAGACGTCGGAAATCGTGGTGTCCCTCGCGGCCTGCGGCGACGTGGTCACTGTGGACCGGTCCGCCTGCTGAACCCAGCGCCGGAAGGCGACGCCTGCGAACAGGAGGAGCGCGAGGTAGACGTACAGCTCGCCGATCTCGTCGAGCGTGAAGTTCAGGCCGTTCCCGAAGACCCTGGGGCCGACCATGAATGCAAGCGCGACCGTGGTCGGAACGAGCGCCAGCAGCGGAACATCCGGCAGCCGGAGCCGTTCCGACATCGAGTCCACCCTGGCCGACAGCCGCCGGAACGCAGGCAGCGCCATGAAGATCATGACCAGGCCGGCGACCGCCACGGCTCGGACGCTGCCGTTGATCCCGGCAATGTTGTGGAGGTTCAACTCGCCCTGGACGTTGGCCCTCTCGAGCGACTCGGGCGTGTCGATGCCCAAGATGCGCTGGCCCCAGCTGATCTCCTCGCCGGCGACGACGAAGAACCCGAAAGCGAACGCGCCAAGCCATGGGCTACGACCGCGGGCCCGAAAGGCGGCAAGGAACAACAGGATCGAGCTGAGCAGCAGAAGCGCCGCCTGGGCCGTCTCGACGATGCCGTCCTCGACGGCCAACGCGTCGGTCCCGACCGGCCACAGTCTGTACCCGATGGCGAAGAGCACGGCGCTAATCAAGACGGCCGCCACAGCCAGCGAGACCCGACCATGAGTCTCCCGCGTCGGCGCGGGCCGAAGCCGATCGCTGGTGCGGGACTGCATCAGTACGCGCCGCGGTTCATCATTACGACGGGAATCGTACGCAGGAGGATCGCGAGGTCGGCGGAGAACGACCAGTTGTCGATGTAGTAAAGGTCGAGCGTGGCATACTCGTCGAACGACGAGTTGCTCCGGCCGCTGACCTGCCACACGCCGGTGATGCCAGGCTTCACCCGCAGCCGGCCGCGCAGGTCGGCGTGCCACCGCTCCATCTCGCTGGGCAGCGCCGGGCGGGGGCCCACCAGGCTCATCTCCCCCCGCAACACGTTCCAGAGCTGGGGAATCTCGTCGATGGAGAACTTGCGCAGCACCCGGCCGATGCGGGTGGTCCGGGGGTCGTTGCGCATCTTGAACAGTGGGCCGTCCGCCTCGTTGGCCGCGAGCAGCTGCGGCAGCAGGGCCTCGGCGCCTTGGACCATCGTGCGGAGCTTCAGCACCGAGAACGGCTTGCCGTCTTTGCCAACCCGGCGCTGGCGGAACAAGGCCGGACCCCGGCTGTCGACGCGGATCGAGGCCATGGCCACGAGCACTATCGGGGTGGCGCACAGCAGAATGACGGCCGCGAACACGACGTCGAAGCCGCGCTTGGCCGCGACCGGCGACCCGGAGCGTCGGGCGGGCTCGAGGTGCAGGATCGGGTGGCGCCCGATCGGGCGCATGGTGAGCCGCCGTGTGGCGACGTCCCGCAGCGTGAGCGACAACTCGACGTGGATGCCGACATCGCCGAGTCTACGGACCAGCCGGTTGGCGATGGCGGGATCGACCGCCGAACTGGCGATCATGACGCAGCTGGCGCCGGACTCGAGCGCCACGTCCAGCGTCTCGCCGACGGAGCCGAGGATGGACAGACCCGCGACCGGGTCCGCCAACGGGTGGTCGCTCAGGAACCCGAGCACCCGGTACCCGTGCGCCGGGTCGCCCGTCAGCGTCTCGGCCAGCGCAAGCGCCTCGGCGTTGCCACCGACGACGAGCACCGAGCGCAGCAACTCGCCGCGGCGGCGGCGCGTCGCCAGGGTCGAACGGACGATGCCGCGGCCGGTGGTGAGCGCGATCACCGCCGTGCAGAACAGAAGCGCCAGCCACCCGCGGGAGGCATCGATCTTGAGGGCGAACCCGAGGCTGGCGGTGGCCAGGAGGCTGCACAGCGTGGCTCGGACGATCCGGCGGAACTCGCTGAGGCGGTCGGTGACGTTCTTCAGGCGGTAGAGCCCGCAACGGGCGATGCAGATCAGCCAGATCGGCAGCGAGAACAGGCCCAACGTGGCGTTGCTGGCGAACGGACCGTTCCTGCTGGCGCCGAGAACGGACTCGGTCAGCACGTAGGCGAAGAGCATCGCCAACGCAACCGCCAGCACATCCACGCCGACTACGGAGACCTTGATACGCCATCCGCTCGATCGCTTGGCCGCGGGCCACACCCCCGCCACCGACAGGCCCATAGTCTCGTCCGCCTCCGTCCGTTTCCCCCGAGTTCAGGGAAACGATACCAGCCCGTTGTGTTCCCGGGACGCCGAGTTGCTGTCCCTAGCCCTGACGGCGGGGCTCGCGCGACCCGCCCTCGGCGGTCTCGCGCCGGATCGAGTCGTACCCGCCCGACGAGCTGGTCGGACCCACGGATCGCGCGCCGGCAAGGACGGTCAACGGCAGCGATGCGACCCGTGGCAAGCTGCGGCCGAGGCCATCGTCCGCCAGCTTGAGGCGAGCGCGACTTCCCTCGCTCATGGGCTGCACCGACCATGGGCTGCACCGACATCCGGCCCGTACCTCCGGCGTACGGGCCGCGGTGGCCCGCGGCGATGCGGCCGAACGGACCCCGAGACCAGCGCCGCGGCCGCCGAACCCCGAAGGCCCGGCGTCAGGTTCGGGCACGTACGGGCGCCGCTACAGCGGCCTCGGTCACGTGCAGACCCACCGAGCCGCCCCTCCGGTGGCGCCACACCAGGTGCCGCCCTCAAGCGCGTTGTCCCTGGAGCCGACGTATCTGCCAAGCTTCGCGGTTCGAACCGAACCTAGCTACTTCGACCTGAAATAGTCGGGCCTGAAACCATTGTGCCGCAACGGTTTCAGCCTCCGAGGATCCACCATTTCCGGCCCGAATGTCGTCAGGATGGGCTCAACCGCTTATCGCAGAAGGGAT
>Ga0187893_10007503_pt1 | contig 17820 bp, 15 predicted proteins | sample MA1701074metaG_FD_139574 | JGI IMG/M metagenome (GOLD analysis project Ga0187893, IMG submission 139574) | White microbial mat communities from a basaltic lava cave in the Kipuka Kanohina Cave System on the Island of Hawaii, USA - MA170107-4 metaG ... | reverse complement strand
AGGTTGGAAAGGTAATCCGAACCAGAGACCACCAGGACCTATTACAATGAAGCGAGGACTGGAAAAGTTTGAAATGATTTTTAAAGGATGGAGTATTGCAAAAAATGTGTCCACACGGTAGCTACCGGTAGGCAGGGTAGGCAGGGAATATTGGAAAGCCCGTGCTATTCCTTTCTTCCTGTTGTTTTATAGCCCTGACGGTTATTAGAGATGTCCATAATTTTTAACAACGACATACTTTGGCGTTCTCCGCTCCTACTTTTGAAACCGAAATTAATAACAGGAAAAATATGAAGCCATATTCAATCAGCTTAAACAAGCTGCAATTAAATAACATAGAATTTGAGAGGACAACTTCCAAAATGAATTTGGGAGAAGTGTTTGCCGAAAGGACATGCTCTTATCTGAACAAGTTTAATTTATTTATTGCACACTTCAATACAATTCCAAACTATATTCACGAAATAAATATTGATTGTAATAAAGCACACAGGTGGTTTGTTGCAGCTTACAAAGATGAAATCAAGAATCTGCATTTTGACAAAAGATATTTTGATGGAAATAGAAATGCCGAATATTCCGACATCTTTTATATTTTATTTGACGACTTAATTGTTCATCTTGACAATGACCAATCCGTTGTGAGATTTTTGTTCCGAAGAACTGACATCTCAAAAATCGAAACTCTGATTAGTGAAATTAAAAAATTCAGAAAACCAAAAACTAAATTATCTCAAATTTCTCTTTTAGTTTGCACCCGTCATGGAATTGAAACCAAGTCGCTGAATATTTTAAAACCGAAATTAAACATAGACGATAATTACAACGATGATTTTAAGGAAATTCATCAGACCATTTTCAAGCGGCTGTCAAAGAAAAATGATAAGGGATTGGTTCTTTTGCATGGGAAACCCGGAACCGGAAAGACATCATACATACGCTATCTGATTTCTTCTGTTGACAAAAGCGTAATCTTTCTACCGCCAAACCTGGCAGGTGAAATCACCAATCCAAATTTGATTTCCATTTTGATTGACCATCCTAATTCCATTTTTGTAATTGAAGATGCAGAAAATATTGTGGTGGACAGGGAGAAAGACGGGCTTTCACCGGTTTCCGTATTGCTGAATATTTGTGACGGCTTGCTTTCCGATTGTTTAAATATTCAGGTTATTTGTTCCTTCAATACGGACATTTCAAAAATTGACAGTGCATTGATGCGGAAAGGAAGATTGATTGCAAAGTATGAGTTTAAAGAATTGGAGACCGGGAAAGCAAGATTGCTTTCTCAGAAATTGGGATTTAAAACAATATGCAATTCACCAATGACACTTGCTGCAATTTACAACCAGGACGAAAAAGATTTTAGTCAATCAAAAATCAAGAATCAAATTGGTTTTAAAAGTATAAGTCTGGATTAAGATAATAAAAGAAAATTAATAAAACCTAATAAAAAAAATACAACTATGACAATTTGGGCATTAAAGGGACCGTCACCAAACGACTACGACCAAGAAGAATACACCGAAGTATTAAAGTTTCTTTCATCTTCAATCCGAAAAGGAGTTTCAAGATTTGGTTGGGGATACATTGATACAGCCGACTTAACAAAACTTCAAGACAAGACTTGGCAAGAAATGAACTACAAAGAACAGAACTGTTGGAGCAAAGCAAACTTTTTGCTTGAAGTAGAAAAAGGCGACTGGGTTGTGCATATCAATTTGCCTTACTGGGGAGCTTGTTTTGCAGGACAGGTTATTGAAGAATATTCTTTTGAGCAAACCGACAACGAAGTTTCAGATTATAGGCATACTTTAAAACTTGACCCGACAACTATTATTGAGTTTGAAAGAAACGATGATGAGGTTTTACCAATCATCAGCAGCCGATTGAAATTGCAAGGACGATATTGGACAATTCAATATGTTGATGAGTTTTTACAGACAATCAACAATATAAAGGCAGAAGCGTTAGGGAAAAAAGAAAGTGAAAGTGTTGGAGTATTTTATTTGAAGCAAGATTTATCGCCTTTACTTAAAAGCATCACAGACAAAATTCAAAAAGCACATCCGGCAGGGAAACTTGAAAGTTTCATTGCCGAAGTTTTGCGGAAAGTTCCTAATGTCATTAATGTTTCCGAGCATGGCAAGCATAAAGGTTGGGGAACAGACAACGGTGCGGACTTAATTGTTACATATAAGTCTGGGCTTTCATTTAGCAACTTAGAGAAAGAGGAAAAACTTGTTGTGCAAGTTAAATCCTATACTGGACAGCATTGGGAAACAAACGCAGTAGAACAAATTGAAGATGCACTTACAGAGTTTGAGGCAGCCACAGGTTTAATTATTACCACAGCACAAAGCACAGAGAATTTAGAAAAGGCAGTTGAAGCATTAAGTAGCAAACTCAACAAACCCATCGGATTAATAGCAGGCGAAGGAGTTGCAAAATTTGTTTTGAAGTATGGAGGCGAATTAATTCTCTAATATTCTTTTAATGTCAAAGCGCGGCTACATATCAAGATACCTGTTCATAGTGAAAAAGCTGCGAGCAAAACCTTACAGTTCGTTCGGGGAGCTGAAATCTTATTTTGAGAATCAGGTGGAGTACCTGCAAATGCAGGACGACACGCTGAACATCGGATTTTCGAAGCGCACATTTCAACGGGATATAAAAGATATCAGAAACCTTTTCGGAGCTGAGATTGAATATTCAAAGTCGCAGAAAGGTTATTTCATTTCACAAAACGAAATGGAGAACATGAACTTTCAACGCATGATTGAAGCGTTTGATATGTTCAACTCATTAAATCTCGCACAGGACTTGAAACCATTTATTCATTTAGAAAAGCGCAGACCGCAGGGCACAGAAAATTTATACGGACTCCTTCATGCAATCAAAAACAAATTGCAGATAGAATTTTCCTATCAGAAATTTTGGGAAGATGAATCAAGTATTCGGACAGCAGAACCGTATGCCCTGAAAGAATTTAAGAGCCGGTGGTATGTTTTGGCGAACGATTTAAAAGACCGGCAAATAAAAAGTTTTGCCCTTGACCGTCTGACAAACCTTACCATTACAAGAAAGTCATTTGTTTTCCCTGCAACTTTTGACATTGAAGAAAACTACCGCTACTGCTTCGGAATCATTAGCCCGAATGGAAAAAAACCCCAGGAAATAATTTTATCCTTTCGCCCTTACCAGGGTAAATACATCAAATCATTGCCCCTGCACGAAACGCAGCAAATCCTTATTGATAACGGCAAGGAACTCCGGGTGAAACTCAATCTCTGCATTACTTTTGACTTTGTAATGGAGCTGCTGTCATTCGCAGAAACAATGAAAGTGATGAAGCCGAAATCTTTAATTAAAAAAATCCGGAATGGACACCTTAAAGCGTTCAAACAATATTGAGGGTTTCAGAAGCTGAGATTTTACAAATCTGAATTTATATTTGCAAAAGAACCGGAGTGCAGTCACTTCCGGCATTTTGCTATTGGTATATGGATAAAATCGAGCTGAAAAAAATATTTCATTCCCACCCGTATGTTTCGAAACTCGTTTCCATTCTTAAAACAGATGCTTCATGTTATCATCTTTCGGGACTGAGAGGGTCGGCTCCGGCATTTATTACTTCTTCTGTTTTTGAAAAAAATCCTCATCTCGCTGTCTTTATTCTTCCGGAGCGAGAAGAAGCAGCTTATTTTTTCAATGACCTGGAAAACATTTGCGACCAAAAGGAAATTTTGTTTTTCCCTTCTTCATTTAAAAAATCATATCATACTGAAACCCCCGACCAGACCAACATCCTCATGCGTGCCGAAACCCTCAGCAGCATGAGCCGGTCGCGGAATTCATTTATTGTGGTAACCTATCCTGATGCAGTGCATGAAAAAGTAATTACCAGGCAGGGGCTGAAAAAAAATACGGTGGAAGCAAAAACAGGCGAAGCGGTTTCCATGGAATTCCTCACCGGATTTTTGAATGAATATGGATTTGAGCGGACTGATTTTGTTTATGAGCCGGGGCAGTTTTCTGTCAGGGGGGGAATTCTCGATGTTTTCAGTTATGCCAATGAATTGCCTTACCGGATTGAGTTTTCCGGCAACACCATTGAGTCCATCCGCAGCTTCGAGCCGATGACGCAGCTTTCGGAAAAGCAATTGCATTTCATCACCCTCATTCCGAATATCCAAAACCGCATCAGCGAAGATGAATCGGAATCCTTTTTCAGTTTTATTCCGGATGAATCAATATTATGGCTTAAAGAATTTTCCTTTTGCGCTGAAAAGTTCCAGGCAAATTATTCCGCCATGGCGGAAAAGGAAATTCTGCTTGGTGAAAAATTATTTAAGTTCAGCGACCTGTTCGATTCACCGGAGGATATTAACCGGAGAATTTCTTCCTTTCAGCGGTTTGAATTTGGCGGCAAGCCGTTTTTTTCAGCCGCCAGTGTTTTTTATTTCAACCAGCAGCCGCAGCCCTCCTTCAATAAAAATTTCGATTTGCTTTCGTCCAACCTCAGTGAAAATGCGGGGAGGGGGATTCAGAATGTGATTCTTTCCGATACCGCCAAGCAGGTGGAACGCATTTATTCCATATTCGATGACCTTGCAAAACGAAATCCGGCAAAAAATTTTGAAACGGAAGCTCCGCTGTCCGGCAACTTATTCAGCTCCATCCTTTTCTCGGTTCACGAGGGATTTATCGAGGAGGATTTGAAAATTGCATGTTATACCGACCACCAGGTTTTTGACCGTTATCACCGGTTCCGGCTCAGGAAAAATTTCAGCCGCAACGAAGCGCTTACCCTGAAAGAATTGTATGGATTGAAGCCGGGCGATTTCATCACGCACATTGACCACGGCATCGGAAAGTTTGCAGGGCTTGAAAAAATTAATGTGAATGGAAAAGAGCAGGAAGCCATCCGGCTTATTTATAAAGACAATGACATTCTATATATAAGCATTCATGCCCTCCACCGCATTGCACGATTCACCGGAAAAGACGGGAAAGCGCCTGTGTTGCACAAGCTCGGTTCAAGCGCCTGGACCGCTTTGAAGCAGAAGACGAAGAAAAAAGTCAAGGACATTGCCAAAGACCTCATTGCATTATATGCTAAAAGGAAAGCGCAGCAGGGGTTTGCATTTTCGCCCGACAGTTATTTGCAAACCGAGCTGGAAGCATCGTTTATTTACGAGGACACCCCCGACCAGATTAAATCCACGCGCGATGTAAAAGCCGATATGGAAAACGCTTCGCCTATGGACCGCCTCATTTGCGGTGATGTGGGATTCGGAAAAACAGAAATTGCAATCCGCGCGGCTTTTAAAGCTGCCGCTGACGGAAAGCAGGTCGCCATGCTGGTGCCCACCACGATTCTCGCTTTGCAGCATTTCCGGACATTTACCGAACGCCTCAAAGATTTTCCATGCACCATTGATTACCTCAACCGGTTTAAATCTTCTGCCAGGCAAAAAGAAACATTGATAAAACTGAAAGAAGGAAAAACCGAAATTATCATCGGCACGCACCGGCTGCTCAGCAAGGATGTACAATTTAAAAATCTCGGATTGCTGATTCTCGATGAAGAGCAGAAATTCGGAGTGGCAGCCAAGGAAAAAATAAAAGCGCTCAAAACAAATGTGGACACCCTTACGCTCACCGCAACCCCCATTCCGCGGACGCTGCAATTTTCATTAATGGGCGCGCGCGATTTATCCATCATCAACACACCTCCTCCCAACCGGTATCCTGTTACCACCGAGCTTCATGTTTTCAATGACGGCATCATCCGGGATGCTGTTTTGTACGAGGTGTCACGCGGGGGGCAGGTATTTTTCATCCACAACCGGGTGAGCGATATTCATGACATGGCGGTGATGATTGGGAAATTATGCCCGGGGGTGAAAATTGAAGTGGGGCACGGGCAGATGGATGGTGAAAAGCTCGAAGAGGTGATGATGAAATTCATCGAAGGCGAAACCGATGTGCTGGTTTCTACAACCATTGTGGAATCGGGGCTGGATATTTCCAATGCCAATACCATCCTCATCAGCCAGGCGCAGAATTTCGGACTGAGCGACCTGCACCAGATGCGCGGCAGGGTGGGACGCTCCAACAAAAAAGCATTCTGCTACCTGCTAACTTCCCCTCTTACGGTGCTGACTCCCGAAGCGCGGCAGCGGCTGAAAGCCATCGAAGAATTTTCCGATTTGGGAAGCGGGTTCAACATTGCCATGCGCGACCTTGATATACGCGGTGCCGGAAATTTACTGGGCGCTGAACAGAGCGGATTTATTTCTGAAATAGGATTTGAGATGTATCACAAAATTCTCGATGAAGCCATCCAGGAGCTGAAAGAGGCGGATTTCAAAGAATTGTTTCAGCCCAAAGCCGATGGTGCGTTTGTAAAGGACTGCCAGATAGAATCGGATTTGGAAATTTTAATCCCAACTGAATATGTAGAAAACATTTCAGAGCGGCTGAATCTTTACCGCGAACTGGATGAAATTGAAACCGAAGAACGGCTGCTTTCATTCCGCCACGAGCTGGAAGACCGGTTTGGCGCTGTCCCCCCCCAGGCGGATGAATTGCTCGACACAGTGCGGCTTCGCTGGAAAGCCCGAAAGCTGGGAATTGAAAAAATCATCCTGAAAAATAACCTGCTCAAAGCATATTTTGTTCAGAATGCGGAATCCCCTTTCTATAAATCGGAATTGTTTTCGGGAATCATCGCATTTGCAAAATCAAATGCTGCCATCTGCAATATGAGAGAAGAGAAAAGCCGTTTGTCGCTTACCATAAAGGATGTGAACTTGATTTCAGAAGCGAACAGTCAGCTAAATGCTGTGTTGGAATTTTCACAGAGTCATGCTTCGGTTTAGCCGGGCTCTTGCATCAATCCTTCCCGCACCCTTGCCTTAAAAACAATCCGTTTGATCCGAATGTTTCTTTTGTCCAGGCATTGACCACCTTCCACCAAGGTTCTTCAAGAACATCTTTGATGGCGGATTCTACTAAGCCGGCTTCGGAATATTCGTAACTTATTCAAATTCTCATTTACTAGCCTTACACTTACTCAATAAATTATATTTAAAACTAAAAAGAGAAGGGATCGCCTTCTCTTCATGTTCTTGTTTCATTTTTCTCTGAAGTAATTCACAAATTTCCTTCGTAATTTATGCAAAAACTCAAACCGTGCTGCAATTCTCATTTTGCGGCTGATTCTTTTTTGCAGTTCCGGTGGGATCTGCCTTAAAACATCATTGATAAGCTGACTTGAATATTCGAATTTTTTAGTTTGATATTCCATTAGTAAATATGACAAGTATGTTTTGGTCAATGATTCCAAAACGTTCCAAATTTGTCAAGCTACGCAACTCACAATATGAAAAATCATTTAATAATAAGATCAAAACAAATTAATTTATCTGGTTTCCTGTGTTGAATCTACTACTCTAAAATCTTTTGGGTTTACAATAGGAAGCACATAATTATGCAGAAAAGTTCCCTTGAATAATTCAAACATTATTCCCCTTGTGGTTGAAAGTGAAATTGAATTAAGCAAATCCACAAGAAGAATTGGCATTTCAAAGTCATCGTTCGATTTTTCAATAAACTCTTTTAAATTGTCCACTAAGTACCTGCATCCGGTTACTACTTTAGCTAGGCACTTATCTTTATCGGATGTTAATATTTTAATATTTGTGATTATTACAATATTTAAATCTTTTTTGTTTACTTTCGATTCCACATTAACTTCAAAGATATGCGTTTCTGATGGAGCATCTTGTGAGGAAAACGAAAACTCAATTAGATCAATTCCTTGTAGTTGAATTTTTGATTCTTTAACTAATTGCTCAATGTCTTGTGGATTCATGTTCAATTTTTACTTCTTTTGTTATTGATGAAGTTTTGCTTTCAAGTAGTATCGATTTATTATCATAAATTCTATTTTTCGGATTATTTATCGGCATCTCAGCCCTAAAATGTTTGACTACTTCATAAGCAGGATTTTCTACTTTTATTAATTTTCTGTTTAATACACACTCAATTTCTGTTATGGTATCAATGGTAAAATTATGCGTTCCGCTTAGCCATCTAGTAATTTCAGATGGTTGCTTTTTCATTTTTGAGGCAAAAACTGACTTGCTTAAATCCAAATCTTTAAGAATTAAATCCAATTGTGCCGCTATTCTCATTTTACGGTCTGTCTTTATCTGTAATTCTTTTGGAATTTCAGAAAGAACTTTTGAGATTAATTCGCTTTTGTGTTCAAATATTTTCTCATTCATTTTATAAATATTTAAATTTCTTCATCCTCTAATTCAAGATTTCCTAATAACTCCCTGCCATCATCTGAATACTTAATTTCTTTCTCCTTAATCTTATCAGTAAGCAGTGCTGATATTTTAATCATCAGTTTAACTTCTTTTAGTAGTTGTGGAGACTGTTGATATGCTCTAATAGATTTTGGTTTGTGAGCACCGCTGCCAAGTATGATAATTAAATTTCCATTCCTTATGCAATAAAGTCTCAAGTTTTTTCCTTCGTCAAATAATGCACACACTCCATCTCCGGGCTTTCCTTCCCACTGGATAAAAAAGTTTTCTCGTGCGCCAGTTTGAGTCGCCATTGTTCTTATTCTTCCAAAAATTTCCATTACTTCTTCCTTATGTTGTTTTATGTTTATACGGACAAATTTTTCAAATAGCGTTTCATTGTCGTTGTCAATAATTACTGAATAAATCGTTGCAGCGTGTGCATCAAATTGCGCTAGTCGTACAATCTTGTACTTCACTTATAAGTAAAAAGTTTCATGTAAATTTATTCAAATTAAAAGCTTATTTTACATAAAAGTATAAAAAAATTGTAAAATTTGCAAAATCTTTTGTAATTGGCTGAGTGACAAAGAGGTTTTTCATAGTTATCAGGATTTTATTTACTGTTTAATAATAAATCAAGTATCCCGTTTTCCCAATTTTAGTCATGGAATAATCCTCATTTTCTCAAATTGAGATATTAAGTCATTCATTTTCAAATTCCCAACTGGACAGCTTGCTTTTTCCATATTGTAACTACAATCCCCCCTGTTATTTTCATCGGCATTTCTCAGATCATCTAATTCCTGTTCCCGTTCATCCTGTCGGCTGTTTTCGTCATCCTGATAGTTTCCGGAATTGTTTGAGGACGTATCCCGCTCACTACTCATTCCTGCATTTTTTGTTTCCAAACTTTCCTTTTGAATCTGCTTATCAGGAGATAGTTTTCCTTCCCTCATTTTTTGTATTTCTGAATTCCGCCCGGATTCCTTGGAGGGCTGCATTGACTGCCTTTTTTCATCAGCCGCCTCTTTTGCTTTCAGCTTGCTTTCAATCCGCCTTTGGTGGGCTTGCTCCAGCAATTGCTCCCGGTTGTTGATGAATTCATTTTTCAGCTGCCAGAGCCTATCGCTTTTTCCCATTAGGTTTCCGGCATGATCGAATGCAGCGTATTCATACTTTTTTATTTCCTGGTTGAAACTCTTGTGAATACGCGCGATGACATTGTGGTAAGAATCGCTGACTGTGATGAAATGCCCGTCTCGTGTTGGCTTTTCATATTCGATAAACCGGAGCTGATTTTGCTTTTGTGTCTTATCCATTTTTACACTTTTTAGTGTAAACCTATTTCAGGACAAGTCACCCTCATTCTCATAAAAACGAAGGGATGGTGAAAGGTTTTTTGGAAAATGATACAAAATTTTTAATGAAATAGTATAAGCGTCACATTTTGTTTTTTCTGTAATCGCAAAGCGCCAACTCAGAGACAAAGACAAAAGGAACCTAACCGCTAACGCTTTATTCGTTTTGAAGTGTAATTTCCAATTCTCTTTCCTTACTTTGCGATTTATTGAATTAGTATAATGACAATTTTCAGCAACTAAATAATATCAGAGCAACCGACAATTCATGGCATTAAACATTTCACACTTAGAACATGAAATCATTGACCAATACCTCTATGACGACAATCCGACCAGACCTTGGATAATCGGATTCAGTGGCGGTAAAGATTCAACAATGCTTCTGCAAACAGTTTGGAATGCTTTAAAGAAAATTGAACCGGGGCTTTTAGAAAGGCAAATCTATGTTGTCTGCAACGATACCCTTGTAGAAAATCCGAGAATCGTAAAATTCATCAACAAAACTTTAAGGAAAGTGCAAAAGGCTGCGCTAGAACAGGATATTCCTATTAGAGTTGAAGAAACAATTCCAAAACTGGACGACAGTTTTTGGGTTCGCTTAATAGGTTTAGGTTATCCCGCGCCAAATAAATTTTACCGTTGGTGCACTGAGAGATTGAAAATTAATCCGACTACGCGGCTGATAACAGAAAAAATCGGAGAGAACGGAGAAGCAATTATTTTATTGGGAACACGAAGTGATGAAAGCTCAAACAGAGCAGCATCAATCAAGAAGCATGAAATAAGAGGGCAGCGATTACGCAAGCACCAGTTACCTAATGCTTATGTGTATGCGCCTTTAAAAGACATCACCACCAATGAACTTTGGCAATACTTAAATCAAGTGCCGCCCCCGTGGGGAGGAAATCACAAAGAGTTGGTTACACTTTATCGCAACGCAAACGCAGGTGATTGCCCGCTTGTCATTGACGACACCACGCCAAGTTGCGGCAACAGCCGTTTCGGGTGTTGGGTTTGCACGGTTGTAAATAAAGACAAATCAATGGAGGGTTTGATTGAGAACGGAGAAGATTGGATGCAGCCATTGGCTGACATCCGAAACTTTTTAGTTGAGACAAGAGACAATCCCGAAATATGGCGTGAGAAGCGCAGGCGGACAGGAGAGATAGTTGAGAACCGTTGGGGACCTTACAGGTTTGAAACACGAGTTGAAATTTTGCGGAGAGTTCTCAAAGCACAAAAAGGAATTGAAGCCGAAGAAGGAGTTGAATTAATTACCCACCAGGAAATGGTGCTGATTCAGTTTCATTGGTTCAGAGATTTATTTTTCAAAACAAAAGTATCAGATGTTTATAACAGAATTTACAAAACTAAACTTGATATGAGCAAGCAAGAAGAAAAACAAAAACAAGAAAGCGATTTGCTTCGCAAATCCTGTAAGCAAGAACCAAAGGATGTTGAATTCATTCAAAATGGTCTTGCTTTACAAAAAACAAAAACTTTAATGATACGAAAGCGCGGTTTACTTGATGATATTGAAACGCGGCTTGAACAATACATTGAAGAACTTAATAATAAAACGCCATGAGAAAATTAAACTTCCTTTTAGGAGATGCTGGTACATATATGTTGGGTATTCCTGAAACGGATACACGCTGGTGTATCAGGCATCCAAGTGGTTCGTATTCAAAGAACCCTTCTGGTTTATTTGATTGCTATGTTGTGGGTTTGAATGAAAGATTGCCTAATGATGTAAAATATTTGAACTCATTTCGAAAACTTAATGAAGCAAAATCATTTTTGCTTAACCAATTTAAATCCAAAAAGGATTTTTATTCATTGGATGCTAACGAAAATGCTTTTTACACAAAAAATTATTACTTCAAATGACAATTAAAGAAATAGAGCTATACAATTTCCGCATTTATAAAGGCGAAAATAAAATTGACCTAACACCAGAGGGCAAGAAAAATATTTTCATCGTTAGCGGAAGAAATGGTTTCGGCAAAACAACTTTTCTCATGTCAATGGTTTGGTGCTTGTATGGAAGGAACATGCAGGAAGTTGATGACCTTTACAAAAAAGAAATTGAAGAACAGGGGGGGTACAGTAAATACATTGCATCATCTCTTAATCGTTTAGCACGAAACGAAGAAGATTACAACTTTCATGTTTCAATAAAATTTGTTGACGTAAACATTCCCGAAGTTCCCTGCAAGGAAATTGTTGTTACACGGAGTTACAATGCGCTCACAAGTACAAGTGAGGAAGTTGAAATAATGATTGATGGGTATCCAAATGAAACTGCAAAGGAAGTAGGACCTGAAATTTTCATTCGTGAATTCATTATGCCAATTGAGATTGCAAAGTTTTTCTTTTTTGATGCGGAGAAGATTGTAAACCTTGCGAATGTAACTACCAACGAGCAACGTAAAAGATTAAGCCAAGCGTATTCAGAAGTATTGGGAATAAAAAAATATGAGGATTTTAAAGGCAATCTTGAAAACTTGCAATTGAAAATTCGTCAGGAATCAGCAAGTGCAGCAGAGAAAAACCAGTTGGAACAATTGAAAGCAGATGTTGTAAAATTTGAAAATCAAATTACCGAGAATGAGAATAAAATCCGTGAGCTGAGAGAACAACGGAGTGAAAAAATAAATGAATCAAGAAGCATTCAAGAGAAGTTAATCCGTGAAGGAAGTTTAATCACCGTTGAAGAATTACAAAAACTAAGAGCAGACGAAGATGATTTGATAAAGCGGCAAACCGCTTTGCAAAATGAGTTGAAAGATTCTTATGACATCATTCCGTTTGCAATCGTTGGAGAAAAATTCTTAGATGTAAGCAAGCAGTTGGAGAATGAAAACAACTACAAGACAGCACAATTCAAGGAAGAAAATGTAAAAGGAGTTACAAATAAAATTCTAACTGACTTGCTGAAAATTCCCAAGCCAGAGAATTTAGCAATAGACAATCAGGTGCATGAATTTTACGCAACTGCTTTCAAGGATTTAATCCGCAAACATTTTTTCAGCGACACTCCACAGTTGCCAGCCGATTTCAAAGTGTTACACGAGTTTTCCGAAACCGAAAGGAATGAACTGTTTGGTTTGCTGAACAGCATCAAACTTTCTTTTCGTGAATCATTCAAACGCATTAATGGAGAATACAATCTTTCAAGAAACGAATTGAATGGAATTCGCAGAAGAATAAAAGATGCTGAGGCAAATCAGGAAAATCCAATTATTGCCGAGTTGAGAAAACGAAAAGAAGAATTGGACAAGTTGGTAATCGGAATTGACGACACCATTGATTCTCTCAATCGTGAAATCGGTGAATTCACCAATGAAAAAACACAGAAAGGAAAACGCATTGAAGAACTTTCAAGAAAGTTGAATGTGTCGGAAAAAAACAAAGCGAAAGATGCAGTCATAATAAGGAACATCAGCAACTTGAAAGATTTCATCACTAAGTTCAAAGCCAAGAAGAAAGAATCTTTGCAAGAACAAATTTTGAAAGGACTTGAAACACTGATGCACAAAAAGGGCTTCATCAAAAAAGTTGATGTGGAAATTATCGGAGACGACATTGACATTGTTTTGAAAAACAATCGCAATGAAGAAATCAAAAAAGAATCGTTGAGTAAAGGCGAACAACAGATGTATGCAACAGCACTCTTGCGTGGACTTGTAGAAGAAAGCGATATTCAGTTTCCAGTGTTCATTGATTCGCCAATGCAAAAGTTTGACGAACAACATGCAGAAAACATTGTGAAGTATTTCTACCCGAATGTTTCGGAACAGGTTGTGATTTTCCCTCTCATCAACAAAGAACTTACAGAGAGAGAATATAACATTCTTTCAAAACACATTGCCCGAACTATCTTAATCAATAATATTCACAATGATAAGAGTGAGTTCATTTCAATTGAACCAACAGAATTTTTGACTACTTACAACAAGATGTATAATCATGCTAATTAATATTCGGACATCAGAAGCGAACAAGACAGTTGTTCAGGAACTCACAAGGAAAGTTTTCCCTGGTGCATCGGAGAACTACATTTCAAGAGTTGCATTCGCCTACTCTATTTCTAAAGGCATTCACCTTGACCACGGCAACAAAGAACATTTGCTTGACAGCCGTGGGAAAGAATACAAAGACGATATTCTTTTCGGCAACTACCGTGATTATTACATTGCAATCATTTGTCAGCACTATCAGATTTACAATACAGACCCAAGCATTGCCAAGTATATTAAGATGCACATTGATCACGGTTTGAGTTTGATGAATAAACTTTTTGATGAGAACAAAAATTATTCAGGACTTGATTTTCTTTTAGAGAACATTGAAAAGGGAATTGAAATTTTAGAAGAGAACATTGTCAGCAACGAGGCGATTATCATGGACGAGAAAACCCGTAAAATGAGAATCACTAGCAAGAAATATTTTTCCGACTTAATCAAAATCAAAGTCGGAAAATCTTTTGATGATGAACAAATCTTTTTCAATCTCAACGACACCAGCATACACAACAACGCACACATTGCAGTTGCAGGTAATTCAGGCACAGGAAAAACTCATTTCGCAAAAAGTTTGATGCAACAGGTAGTTGACGAATCAAAAGGAGAAGTGAATTTTATTTTTCTTGACTTCAAAGGATTAAAAAAGGAAGATGAAAAGGCAATGCAATCTTTCTTCAACAAAACGAAAGCAGTTTATATTGATGCACCTCAAAAACCGTTTCCAATCAATCCGCTTGCGTTCATTGACATTGTGAATGAGAAAAATAAAATAATGGGCATCAACAAATTTGTTGATATCATTTCCAGTTATAGCAACATCGGTAAAGTTCAACAGCAAACTTTGAAAGATGCTACACGGCTTGCGTTCCAAAATTCAAAGGCAGGAACTTATCCATCTATAAGAGATATTTTTCAAAATGTAATTGCAGCCGACAACCGCGCAAGCACGCTGAGAGAAATTTTAGAAAATCTTAGCGACATGGAATTGTTTCAAACCAAGGTTGATTTGCAAAACAGTTTTCTGAACCAGAATTATTATTTGAGTTTGTCAGGCGACTTGTCAAATAATGTTCGCTTCACTTCGGTTTTCCTAATCATTAATTACATATACAATACTTTCATGAATATGGACAACGCACCCATTGAAGGAAAGTATCAGGGTATGCGGTATGTTTTCTTGATTGACGAAGCTCATGTAATCTTCAAGGAGAGAAAGAGCCAGGACCTCTTGGAAAAAATCTTGCGCGAAATCAGAAGCAAGGGCGTTTCAGTAGTGTTGCTTTCACAGGGCATTGAAGAATTCAATCAGCCATCATTTGATTTCAGCAGCATGTGTGAAACTGCTTTTTTGTTTGATATAAAAGACAAGGTCAACCTCAAAATGATTGAACGCTTCTTGGGAATTGGGGATAAGTATTCAAATAAATTACGAACAAGCATGGAGAATATTCAGAAGTATCAACTTGTAAGCAACTTGAAAGAATACAAAGTTGCAGAATTATTTAAAGCTTAAAAAGTATGAATGAAAAAGCAAAAAACATTCTAATTACAATTGCTTACTTTCTAATTGCTGTGGCATTCCTTGGTTCAATGGGTGTTTGGCTTCCGATTGCAATTGACAATTACAACAGCAATTCAATTTCATCAGAAACACATAAATCACTTCCGAGTAATATTCTTACTTATTCGCTAGGTATTTTTTTGATAGCGGCAATAGACAGAATAATACATTTGCTTTTCAAGACCAGTAAATACAGTAATAATATTTTAGAATTTTTTGCAATTCTTTTCGCTTGTCTTGGGACTGGTATTCTCGTTTTCCTCTCTCTTAAATCCTCTAAAAACACATTGATTGATGATGCAATAAATTATTCAAGGTATGTTGCTTTCATTGCTTGGGCAACATGGTTTTATGTGAAAATACAAGGTTCAAAAGCAAATAATTATTCACCAATCGGGGGCATCATATGAAATATTTAGAGTTATCTGCTATAAAGGTTTCACAACCGCTTTGCGACTTCTACCTTACTTCAATGAAAGCAGTTGACCTTCTTAAAGTTTCTTTTTCGGAGCAACTTCAATATCATGACGACCAAGGGAAGTTACACGGAAGCCAGAGAAAGATTGATTCAACAAGATTAAGCGATATTGGAAGATTTATTGATTCAGTTGAAATGTCTTTTCCAAGTTCTATCATTATTGCCGCTAACTATAATGAAGAAGGTGAATTAGTTGATGATGAAAGTGTGAGATGGGATATTGAACCAGTTAATGGAAACCTTTTTAAAATTCTTATACCAACAGATTCAAAACTTGCTGCCGTTATTGATGGACAACACCGCTTGCAAGGTTTTGGAGAAAAATATTTATCAAACCAAGAAAGGTTGAATGTGGACTTGCCAGTTTCAATCTTTTTTGATTTATCTAATCCATATCAAGCATTTCTATTTGCTACGATAAATGGAAATCAAAGAAAAGTTGACAAGAGTTTAGCATTAGAGCAATTCGGTTTTAATGTTGAAGATGAGCCACAGCATTCGTGGACTCCTGAAAAGTTAGCGGTGTATTTCGCAAGACGATTAAATTTTAAAGACAGTCCGATAAAAGGCCATATAAAAATTGCACCGAAAATTTCAGCGCAGCTGCAAAAACAAATTTTCCAAACGCAAGCCGAGTGGACAGTTTCAACTGCAACAATAGTTGATGGAATTCTTAATCTGATTTCATCCAAGCCAAAAAGAGATAGGGTTGAAATGGCACAGGAGGATATTTTTGGAAGAAGAAAAAGAAGTATGGTTGAACACTTTGTAGATAAATCTCCATTGAGGCATCAGTATTTAGAAAAAGAAGATGAACTCATTTTTGAAATAGTTACAAATTTTCTTTCAGCCGCAAATCAAACAGTGTGGCAGGAATTCAATCCAAGGTCATACATCTTCAAGACAGTAGGAGTCCAAGCGCTGTTTGATTTGCTAAAAAGAATTTTGTTGAAAGAAATTGTAACCAATGAGGCAAGTTTTATCGGCTTCCTTTCCGGTTCTCTTCAATTTGATTTCAGCAAGAGTGTGATTCAAGCATCTGGTATTGGAAGAAAAGATATTCGGAACGCATTGCTTTTGGGTGCAGGGTTAATTACGGAGGAAAGTTTAAGAGCAGATGATTTAAATAGAATAAATGAGTTGAGACAATGACAATTATTTACATATCACTTGCAGTAATTGCAATTCTCTTAATCGTAAATATCTTTCTCACTCTCAAAGCAAGTAAGAAAGAAGTGGGCAATCAATTAATTGATATAAAAGTACTGGCAACATGAGCAACATCAAACTCTTTGAAAGTAAAAAAGTCCGCACCCACTGGGATGAAAAAACAGAGACGTGGTATTTCTCAGTAATAGATGTAGTTGAAATCTTAACTGAAAGTTCAAACCCAAGAGATTATTGGTTTAAAATGAAAAAGAGGGTGAAAACGGAAGATGGGCTTGAACTGTCGACAATTTGTCGACAGTTGAAAATGGAAGCATCAGATGGCAAACTGAGAGTAACTGATGTGGCAGATACACGGTCTTTACTTCGAATCATTCAATCCATACCTTCGCCAAAAGCCGAACCTTTTAAACAATGGTTGGCAAAGGTTGGATATGAGAGAATGCAGGAAATAGCAGACCCTGAACAAAGTTTGGATAGAGCAAGGGAAAACTGGCAGAAGTTGGGCAGAAGTGAAAAGTGGATTCAACAACGAATGACCGGGCAGGAAACCCGAAATAAACTAACAGATTACTGGAAAGAAAGTGGCGTTCAAAAATCAGGCGAGTTTGCCTTCTTGACAAATATTATTCATCAGGAATGGACAGGACTTACGGTAAAGAAACATAAAGATTTGAAAGGTTTGAAATCGCAAAATCTGCGCGACCACATGAGTGAAGCAGAATTAATTTTCACCGCTTTAGCCGAACTTTCAACAAGGCAAATAGCTGAAACTGAAAATGCGAAAGGCATAAAACAAAATGCGATTGCAGGGCAAAAGGGAGGAAAAATTGCGAAGGATGCAAGATTAGCTTTAGAACAAAAAACCGGAAAGAAGGTAATCACAAATGAAAATTTT
>Ga0187893_10007502_pt1 | contig 17822 bp, 19 predicted proteins | sample MA1701074metaG_FD_139574 | JGI IMG/M metagenome (GOLD analysis project Ga0187893, IMG submission 139574) | White microbial mat communities from a basaltic lava cave in the Kipuka Kanohina Cave System on the Island of Hawaii, USA - MA170107-4 metaG ... | reverse complement strand
GCGCTCAAGACTTTGCTGATTGAGCATCAACCGGTGGCCGAGCTTGCCAAGGAAACGAAAGCTGCTTAGGCTATGGACCAATCCGCCACCCAAAACCTTCAACTAGAAACGGGGCACCGCCCCGCCAGAACGTCGATGGTTCACTGGCGCTTTAAATCATAAAACAAACTCTAAGCAAGAAATTTGCTCATTTAGCAAAAATAAAACTATAATTCTTCAATCTCAGAATGAAGGCTTAACTCATATGCCCACTCCTCGTAATTTACTCAACATCGCTGACTTTGAACGAATCACGCAGCTTGGGGCAGGTGCAGCAGGTGATGTCTGGAAGGCTGAATTAAAGAAAGAAACACAGTTTGCTAATAAAGGGGATATTGTCGCTTTGAAGCTCTATAATCCGCAGATTCTCACCGAACCGGCACAGCGAGAGCGAATCGCCCGAGAATACAGAACGGGCGCAATGTTAGTGCACCCCAATCTCGTCAGGATTTATCACGTTGACGTAGAGGCACCCGAGCCTTTCCTAGTAATGGAATATTGTGAGGGCGAAAACCTTCAGGACTGGAGATCAAAGAATGGAGAACCTGACGAGGCCTTTCTTCTTCAGTTTTCAACTCAAATGTTGGACGTGATCGATTTCCTGCACTCCAGCAAACGATTCCATCGGGATGTAAAGCCTACGAACATCAATATCGATCATAAGGGACGAGTGCGACTGCTAGATTATGGAATTACTCGGTCGTTGCGAGAACCTCACATTACTGATAGCGGAGCTAAATTTGTTGGCACATATCGATACTCTGCGCCTGAGTACATCTTTGAAAATGAGTACGATTTCGCCTCCGATCTATATTCTTTCGGAGCGGTTCTCTTTTTTCTCCTTCACGGGAAGGAGATTTTCGCAGGCGTTAGACGCACAGCTGATGTTATAAGCGCCAAGCAGACCCATCTAATCAAATTCGATACCAAGCTCTCACAGAACGGACCTGTTTGGGCCGCACTGCTAGAGGTTTGCGAGCAGCTATTACAGCGAGAATCCAGGAAGAGACCTGCAAGTGCGATGGCCTGTGTCGATGTATTAGCGAAAGCGGTTCCGTCGTCAATACCGTACAGGGTTTATTTTGCTTGTTCTCTAACTCGTATGGATGCGGAGCAGAGGAAACGATCCGAGGAGGTTCAATCAATCGTACGCCGATACTCTGAACAAAACGGTTTTTCGGTTTATCTCCCTGGTGAGCATACACATCCTTTGGGGGCGCCTGACCTAACGGCACCAGAAGTCTATTGGATAGATCGGGAACGGGTTGCAAATTCAGATCTTCTGTTTGTTCTTGCAGACGAACCAAGCTTTGGAGTTGGTCAAGAGGCTGAGATCGCCGCAAATGCTGGTGTTCCCATAGTAATCTTTCATTCTGAAAATGTTAATGTGTCACGCATGTTGCGTGGCATTGCTGGCCGAATTCTTGACACAGTAAGTTTTACTGATGAGTCAGATCTCGAAGCTAAGGCTAGGCAATTTTTTGCTCTCAACAAGAGTAGGTTCCGGGTCTTGCGTAACAGCAGAGACAGAGAATACCACCTTCGTGTGGGAAATAGAGTTCGCGACCTTCGCGAGGCTGAGGATCTCTCCGTTGACGAATTAGCCGAGCGCGCGGAAGTAAATAAGGAACTCCTTGCCAGCTTAGAAACCAGACCTGAAAGGCTATCGAATACGAGTCTAATAAATCTTAGGCGAATTGCTCGTGCGTTGAATGTCCCTTTGGCTGAGTTACTTAAGGATCAGTCAGGTAAAGATGAAGAGTTTGAGGAGCTGTTTAGAGCTAGTGTTGCTTCCTTAAGAAAATACGCGCTGCGGAGTCAATTACCGTACATACATTATGCGCAGCTTAAGGCTCATGGTCGGGAAACATTACGCCATCAAATGGAAGCAACAGCTAGAGCTGCTAGAGGCACACCGGAGTCCCTTCGTGACGATGACTGGCAGAACTTTCATCTGGCGCTTATAAGATCCGAGCTCGAACCGAAGATAACCGATCCAGTAAGTAAGGATTAGCTTATGCCCACTAAAAAAGTCTGGTGTTCAGCTGTTGCCCGTATACTTTCCAAGAAGAACGGTGGTTTGTCGGCCCCCGAAGTAGCAGCGAAACTCGCTCAAGAGTTGCGACGTAAACAGCAAGCCAAGCAATTAGATTTAGGGAAGGTCTGTGCAACAGTGGGTATAACTGTAGATTACAAGTATTTAAACGTTGACGCCATTTTGCATGAAACCGAATCAGGATACCTTGCGACTCTCAACACTGCGACAAACAAGTCTCGGCAACGCTTCTCGCTGGCTCATGAGATCGGGCACGTTGTGCTCCACCAAACAACTGGCCTTAGACAAGCCTTTGGTCATCTTTCCAGTGCTGAGCGACAAAGCGCAGAAGGATCAGAGATTGAGGACCTTTGCGACTCTTTTGCAGCTGAGCTTTTAATGCCAATGGAAAGTTGGCAGCAGCATATTCATGATGAAGGCGTTTCCATTAAGGTAATTAAGAGGCTAATGAGTCGTTATGGTGTTTCAATGCCTGCTGCGGCTCGCCGCGTGATCGAAGCTAGTTCCTGGAGATGTCTCATCATAAGCTGGGAGCCAGTTTATAACAACAATGTGCTGATTGAGCTCAAGGGTGTAGGCTGTTGGGAAAGCTTTTTAAGCGGAAAACCCGCTTGGCCTAATAATATCCCAAACAATCCTGAATTCTGCGTGCCTGGCTCTCCACTCTATGCCATCGCGACTAACGGAGAGACTACTGGCACATTACGTTTTCCTTTCACTCCAACTGGATTTAAGTATATTGCACAGTCCGGTGTTTTTATAACCCAGCATACTCGTCGAGTCGCCACAATTTTGATACCGGAATCATATGGTTGGCCAGTTATTCTTAAATCTCGCTCAAACTGTTTAGTTTCTCCCGTAGTTGATCAGCAACAATTAAGTCTTTTGAATGCCTGCAATTAGATCCCGCCATCTACGAAAGGAGTCAACCTATCCCCATCTCGTCCAGCAGGTGCTCCTTGTTGCGCCACTCCTCTTCCACCTTGACGAAGAGTTGTAAGTGGCACCGGTGGCCGAGAAGCTGCTCGATCTCTTTGCGGGCGCGGATGCCGATCTGTTTCAGACGCGAGGCCCCCTTGCCGATGATGATCTTTTTTTGCGACGGGCGCTCGACGAAGATCGCGCAGTAGATGCGGGTAAAGTCCTCGCGCACCTCCTCCCATTTCTCGGTCACCACGGCCGTCACGTAAGGAATCTCCTCTGCGGTTGTTTGGAGAATCTTTTCGCGCACGATCTCGGCGGCAAGTGTGCGCATCGACTGGTCCGTCAATTCGTCTTCGCCAAAAAGCGGTTCCGCCTCTGGCAGGTGCTTAACGATTTCGTTCTGAAGGACATCCATCATGCTGCCCTTCAGCGCTGATATGGGAATAATCTCCCGCCAGTCGTATTCGCCGCGGTACCATTCGATCAATGGCAGCAGCTCGGCTTTATCGGCTACCTTATCTATTTTGTTCAGCAGTAAAATTGCGGGCTTTCGAGACTTTTGCACCAACTCGAGCACAAAACGATCGCCCTTACCGGTTGAAACAGAAGCGTCGCGAATCAGACATACAAGGTCCACGCCCATCAGTGCGTCCTGCACGGTCGACATCATGCGCCGGTTCATTTCATAACCGGGCCGATGCACCCCCGGCGTGTCAACCAAAACGATCTGGCCGTCTGGCCGGGTGATTACACCCTGGATGCGGAAACGGGTAGTTTGGGGCTTGTCCGAGACGGCGGCAATCTTCTGACCGACCAGCCGGTTAAGCAGGGTAGATTTCCCGGCATTTGGCCGACCAATTAAGGCAACGTAGCCGCTCCGGTAGCTTGCTTCTGGAGTCGCTTGTATCAAACTCTTGGTTAAGCTAATCGGTTGACTGATCGGTCTCGGACGAAGTCCTTATTCGTTCAGGTGGGATTATGACGACCTTGCCGTTTTCCCACACGGCAATTGAGTTCCCAAGTCGTCGATGGGTCAATAGTGCCTCGTCCACTCCGCGACGCAGGACTTCTTCGATCGCTTTCCCATATTCAATAAAAAGGCGATTGGAAAGCTCAATCTCGCTCTTGTTGGTGGCCACTTGCAAAATCCCTCCAAGAAGATGGTACTGGCACCGAGGATACTTCTTTTTGAGACCCCGTTGCCAGGAGCAACGGACCAGGAGTCGTTGAATTATCGAATACAGCCCATGTGTCAGCTGACGGTTGGTATAAATTCCAAAAGTTTTCACACCCTGCCTTGTATCGTCTGCGAACCACCTCTTCGGCTACGTAATGTCCTCCAGAATTAACACGTTCATTAACCCGCCGAACGGCCAGCTCATCAGTTCTTAACCAGAGAAACATCAACTGAAAGCTGTAGCCCGCTGCCTGAAGTCTTCTGATCCAACCGGCATAGTGACGAGCCGCCAGCGTACTCTCGAATGCGAAAGTCCTTCTTTGACTGGCAAGCTCATGCAGCCGCTCGAGCATGACACGTCCCGCTTGAAAAGAGACGCTTCCCGGATCGAAACCAGACAACCCCAAGGCTATTGGATCAGCGTTGACATACTCACGTAATTTGAGCGCGTCGCGCAAAAGGAAAGGCGCAAGCGTGGTCTTGCCGGCGCCATTCGGGCCGGCGATCACAATCACCTGTGGGTTGTCTTCGCTCAAAGGCTCCCTTCGCGGTTGCGATGGGCTCGCCACTGTTCCCCGCGTTCATTGATCTCGTCAAGCCCGTGCTGCAATTCGTCACGTTTGGTCAATAAAGCTTCCTCGTCCGCATCAGCCGGAACGAAGATGGGCCGGCCAATTTCTACTCGCGCACGAGCGAATGGCCATGGCACCTGAAACTGATCCCAACTTCGTTTGGCTGACCAGAAGCGTGAGGCAGTAATTGTAACCGGCAGGATCGGTTGGCCCGTCTTTTTTGCCAATAATACCGCGCCCATTTTGGCAACGTACCGTGGACCCTTGGGACCGTCAATCGTGAAACCCGCCGGGCAGCCTGCTCTTATCAGCCGTACCATCTCAACAATTGCCCCCGGGCCGCCGCGGGTGCTCGATCCACGGGCCGCGCCAAAACCGAATCGTTGAATGAAGCGCGCGATGTATTCGCCATCAAAACTCTGCGATGTCATCACGACAATGCGCCGCCGCCGCCAGAAGTAAGTGGCGAGGAATACGCGATTGTGCCAGACGGTGTAGATTGGAATGCTGTCTCCGCGCGTCGCAGCTTCCCAATTTTCCCAGCCCTCGACTTCAAACCGCACTGTGTGCCCAATGACTTTAATCAGAAAAAAGAAGACCAGATCAGCGAGACGAATTAGTAACCTTTTATTAAAGGGATAAGCCGAGAGGTCAGCAAAGGCATAGGCACGTTCCACAGTTTGCTGTGGAAGTCGCGCGCCTTTGAATTGTCGCTCAACGGAGGCTTGCATAAAGGTCTTAACCGCGGACGAGTATAACGCAGGGACAGGAGGCAGGAGCAGGAGGCAGGAGCAGGAGGCAGGGGCAGGTGGCAGGTGGCAGGAGCAGGACGCAGGACTGCAGCGGCAGTAGGAGCGGAAGACACGGTGCGAGATCAACTGCTCCGTAGTTCCTGTTTCCTGCTCCAGCTTCCTGCCCCCTGCTCCTGCCACTGCTACTCATAAAGACTCGGCTCGCCCGGCGGTCTCGTCTTCCATCGTTTGTGGATCCAGAGCCACTGATCGGGGTAGAGCCGGACCATGCGCTCCATCGCAGCGGCGAAACGCGCGGTATTAACTTCAACGTCCTGTCGCCGATCCCCCGTTCGCACCAACTCAACCGGAGGATCGCCGTGAAAGAAATAGCGTCTCCTTTGTTTATCCCATACCGCGCACGTGGGGATCACGATGGCATCGGTTTTCAGCGCCAGGGTCGCGATCCCGGCAGTGGTGCAGGCCAGCCTGCCAAAAAATGGAACAAAAACCCCCTCGTGAGGCTGCGTGTTGAGATCGGAAAGGATGCCGAGCGTACCGCCCTCGCGCAGCACCCGCAATGACTCGCGCGCCGCACTCTTCTTATCAATCGCCCGATTCCCAAAGCGCGTTCTGATTTTCTCGATCATCGCCTCGATGCGAGGATTGTCGATGGGGCGAACCAAAAAACTGATCGGATACTCGAGCGCTGACCAGCCAAAACTCAACAGTTCCCATGACCCGACGTGACCAGTCAAAAAAATTATGCCACGGCCGTTCTTTTCCGCTTCACGTAAATGTGCCAAACCGACAGGATCATAGTCGATTATTTTACGAAGCGTTTCAGGAGTCGCTTGGGGAAGCTGACTGAATTCGCCAAGAAGGCGGCCGAGGTTCTCAAAACAACCACGGAGCAGCAGTCGCCTTTCGGCATCGGTTTTTTCCGGAAAAGCCAACTTTAGATTACGCTCTCCAGTCCGACGCAACCCGCTTGGCAGCAGATACGCTATTCGTCCCAGCGAGAGTCCGAAGGCAAGAGCTGCCCGACGCGGCAATGTGCCCAGAACGGCCATCATCGTCCGCGCAAGAACAAACTCAAAAGTTGTTTGTAGTCTTCCGGGCTTCGCCATGTTTGGGATCCGAAGGCCCGTAGTTTAGCTCAAGCCCCGTGATCAGCGATAAGTAACGGTTGTTGAGCGCCAGGAAAACGCTCGCTGAAGTTGTTTCTCTCTGTTCAGGCCACCAGGCTAGCCGGACGCGGCGCCCTCTTTAGTTGGATGGGAAGTTGTGTCGCGCAGCAGATTTTGGCAAGCCTCGCGCGGTCACGCTGCATGGACTGGTCGTTTTCCAGCCAGGTGCGCACTTCGCGAAATATTTTGGCGGCGTGTGTATCCGGCGGTTCGACAATGCGGTAATGCATCCATTTTCCTTCGCGTCTCGCAGCAACGATCGACGCTCTGCGAAGGTAAGCGAGGTGTCGCGAAATCTTTGGCTGGTTGGTTTTTAGCACTTCGACGAAAAAGCAAACGCACACCTCATCGTCGCCTATGAGATTGATCAGCCGAAGACGCGTAGGATCTGCGAGAGCCTTGAAAAGAAGTTCCATGCTGTAGTTTTTGTCACCCATGCTAAGGCTCGGCGGTAGTTTCAGTGCGATTTAATCTACGATTTTACGACGCCAGTAGTTTCCTTTCAGTCAGAATTCCTGCCAGTGATTCAAAATCAAAACTCGGCAAAAGATTTCCGTTCGATTCTTGCAATCAATTCTAACGGACCCGAGGTCAGATTCCGACGAGCCTGCTCCTACGCTCAAGAAGCAAGGTGTCTCGCCACGCTCCTTTGAGGCACGCAATGCGCTCGCGCAAGCCGACTTCTCTAAACCCACAACTCTTGTGAAGAGCAACACTGGCGAGATTCTCAGGGAATACACTCGCCTGCAAAGTCCAAAGTCCGTTCTCGTCTGCTTTATGAACCAAAGCGTCAAGGAGAGTCTTGCCAACACCTTTCCCGCGCGCGCCTGTCGCGACGTACACGCTGACCTCCGCTACTCCCTCGTAGACGGCTCGGGTTGAAACCCTGCTCAAAGCCGCCCAACCCAGAATCTCTCCAGAAATCTCGGAAACCGCGAGTATGCGTCCAACCCTCAGATGGTTTGAATCCCACTCTTTCCAGGATGGAGCCGCCGTTTCAAATGTCGCCTGGCCTGAGGCGATGCCGTCTAGATAAATTTGCCGGACCTGGTTCCAATGCCCAGCTTCCAACGAGCTAACTTTCATCCTCATTTCCGGTTCAAACATAAATATGTCTCCACCACACATATGGCTTGACATATTTATTTATTAAGGCTAAGCTGGCAATCACATTCGCATATGCGAATATGACTATAAAGGAGGCAGGAGATGGAAAGCAAGTTGAAACCAGAGGTTAATGCCCTGAAAGCACACCTGGCACTTAATGTCAGCAGTGTGGAGAAAAGTATCGGCTTCTACAAGAAAATGTTGGGGATCGAGCCCAGCAAAGTGCGTACCGGCTACGCCAAGTTCGATATGCAGGATCCGCCGCTCAACCTGACACTCAATGAGGGAGTGGTAAATGAGCGCGGCGCCTTATCGCATCTCGGAATTCAGGTCGCGTCAACTAATGATGTGTTGGCTATGCGGCAAAGATGGATTGATGGAGGTCTGATCACGCGCGATGAAATGCAAACCAACTGCTGTTACGCGACTCAGGACAAGACCTGGGTTCGAGACCCGGATGGCAACGAGTGGGAAGCCTTCGTTGTGTTGGAAGACAATTTGCCGGAGACCGCCCCCTGCGAGTGTGGGAATAAACTTGCGCACGAGCATTCAGAAATACCTGCGGTTGAGGCGGCGGGCCGAGCCACCACCTCCTGCTGCGCATCCGAGCACGTGGGTATGGCTCGATGAATGAAAGCTCTGTCGCGGGGCCAGTTTGAAAAAAGAAGGTCCGGCTTCGGTAATTGAAGCCGGACCGCTAGCTCAGTTTGCAAGGTTACTGCTGGGGGATATCATTCAGTCGTTCGCGGCGCCGCGTGCGCATTTCTGAATGCCGCGCTTTACGCTCCGCTTTGAACTCCTCAAGTTTCGTCCGCTGCTCAGGCGTCAAGATGTTCGCGATCTCTGTTTGACTACTCTGCATCGAGTTGTGAATTTCCTGGCGTAATGCTTTGGCTCTGGCCTCATCGTCGGCCGTGAACGTGCCGGCGATTCTTTTCTCGCGAAGTTTGAAGAGCTCTTCACGCTGAGCCTTAATGCTCTCGAGATGGCGTTCCATGATTGCCCGATGCTGTTGGCGCTGCTCTTCGGTCAGATTCAGTTCGCGCATTCGCGAAAGCTTTCCGAATCCGTGACGCGCCATCTTGTTGCGGCGATGCCCTTTGCCTTCCCAGGTCCGCCCCGGCCGGCCTTCGCGATTAGGCGTAGGATCCTGCGGTTGTTGCGCAAACCCAGCGGTGCTCAGGGCCAACAAAAGACCTATCGCGCCGGGCAGACTGCGTCGTAAAAACATTGCTTTCCTTACTCCTTTTTGTTCCGTTAACAGAAATGGTTGTGTTGGGGATCGTCATACTACGACTCGTTAGACGCCTCTGAGCGGCAGTCGGTTGGGAAAAGTTCAACCCCGAACCGCCTCGTAGCAGAGTACTTTGCCATACAAAGCCGGCAGTGGTAGACTGGCGGGGCCAATCGGGACGCAGTGCTTTCGTGATGGATTCTTGAAGATTTGAGAAGTAGTCAAAGGTTGGACGCCACGTTACAATACCGCGCGATGAGTCTCCTGGAAAATATTAACTCCACCGCCGACCTGCGGCGTTTGCCTCCCGAGCAGTTGCAGACGGTAGCAGACGAGATCCGCCAATACATCTTAGAAACCATGTCGCGCATTGGGGGTCACACCGGCGCGTCGTTGGGAGCGATCGAGCTTGCGGTTGCTCTGCACTACGCATTCGACACGCCGCATGACCGGCTGGTGTGGGATGTGGGCCACCAGGCTTACGCTCACAAGATTCTGACCGGGCGCCGCGACCTTTTGCCTACGATTAAGCAGTACGGAGGCATCAGTGGCTTTTTACGACGCGACGAATCTGAATACGACACTTTCGGAGCCGGCCACGCCTCCACCTCGCTTTCGGCGGCGCTGGGCATGGCTATCGCGCGCGATCGAAAAGGCGAGGACCATCACGTTGTGGCGTTGATTGGAGACGCATCGCTGGCAGGCGGAATGGCGATGGAGGCGGTCAATCAAGCCGGCCATTTGAAGACGCGGCTAATCGTGGTACTCAACGACAACGAGATGTCGATTGCTCCGGCGGTGGGAGCGCTCACGGGCTATCTGAACCGAATTCGCGGAGCCCAGGGCTATCATCGCTTTAAGGATGAAGTTGAAGAGACTTTACTGGCGATCCCTTCCCTGGGCGAGCGTCTGCACCACGCGGCGAAGACCGTTAAGGATGCCATCGCCGCCGCGGTTCTTCCTGGCGCTCTCGTAAGCGAACTCGGCTTCAAATACATTGGCTACGTTGACGGCCACAATCCGCGAGCGCTGGTGGCGGCGTTGCGCGAGGCCAAGCAAACTAAAGATGGCCCGGTGATTGTCCACGCTCTAACTACAAAGGGTAAGGGGCATCCTCAGGCTGAAAAGGATTATTACCGCTGGCACGCGACTGGCCCATTCGATTTAAAAACTGGAAAGGCAGTCAAATCTTCCGGCAAGGCTCCCACCTACACGCAGGTCTTTGGCAAGACACTTTGTGAGTTAATGGAGAAAGACCAGAAGGTCGTGGCTTTGACTGCCGCGATGCCCGATGGTACCGGAGTCTGCGATGCTCTTGAGAGGTTTCCGGATCGAGCATTCGATGTGGGTATCGCTGAACAACATTGCGTGACTTTCGCCGCGGGAATGTCATGCGAAGGGTTGAAGCCAGTTTGCGCGATCTATTCCACCTTCTTGCAGCGTGGGTTTGATCAGCTGGTCCACGACGTCTGTATTCAGAATCTAAATGTAAAATTCTGCCTGGATCGGGGCGGGATTGCCGGTGGAGACGGTCCAACCCACCACGGTCTGCTCGACATCGCCTACCTGCGAGGTGTTCCGAACATCATTGTGATGGCGCCCAAAGACGAGGGCGAAATGCGCGACATGCTGCTGACGATGATTGATCATGTCGGACCTGCTGCCATGCGCTACCCAAGAGGAAACGGGGTGGGTGTACCCATTGATTGCGAGCCAAAAACCCTCGAGATCGGCAAGGGTGAAATACTTCGCGATGGCGGTGAAGTCGCCATTGTGGCCTATGGATCGATGGTCCACCCATCGCTCCAGGCCGCAGAAAACCTCTCAAAGGAGGGGATTGAGACGACTGTTGTCAATGCTCGCTTCGTGAAACCGCTGGACGCTCCGCTCCTGCTGGCCTTGGCGCGCACAAAACGGCTGATCGTCACGGTAGAAGAGGCGTATCTCGCGGGCGGTTTTGGCTCAGCGGTGCTCGAGTTGCTGGAAGAGAATGGACTACAAGACCAGGTTCGCGTTGTGCGTATGGGAATTCCCGACCGGCTGGTCACTCATGGCGATCCGAAATTGCTTTTGGCCAAGTACGGCCTTGATAGTGACGGAATCTATACCCGCGTAAAAGAAAGTATCGAGGTTTTGGACGGCCGCCGCGCAAAACGCCGAAAGGTCGCCACCTAAACCCTGTTTTGCGTATTTTGATGGATCTGACTCGCGCTCGTTTAGTCTTTAGACGGGCGCGTTGTTTTTTGCACGATATGGTTAGGGTGTTTCGCCCAAGGCCGCTATAAATTGCCATCAGCCCTCATTAAAAAGCACAGTTCGCGGGATAAAGTTCAAAATTTCAGCTTGTGGCCTTGGAGTTGCACGGAAATCAGCACTTGTTGGCAGCGGCTAAGGTAAACCGTTGAGGATTCGACTGTATGGAACAGCATCACAAAGCTGCGATTGAAACGTTTTCTTCCGATAGTGAGCTTTCCGAGCCTCGCTTTGAGGACGAAGCAACTTTGCTGTCGGCTCGTCCCGTCGTTCCGTTTCATGAATTGAAAGGCAAGAAAAGTTCGAGAAGGCGAGTCGTTTTCGGATTTATAGTGGTGGCTGCGCTGGTAATAGGGGCCGTCGGCGGAACTCTTTACAATCGTTTTCAAAAGCCGAATCAGACTCAGAGTCTGGAAACGGCAAAACCTATCTCGCGGCCATTAGCTCAGGATGAGGTTGTTGTAATATCGGAAAAGGCAGGCGAAGCTGAAACGATTCCGGACGATCCGAAGGTTTTGGTGGTCGAGAAGGGCGAACATCCAACGTCTAGCCAGCCTCGACAGAATAATGTTTCTGTGGCGGTCAAAAAACCAATGCCCCAACGTTCGTTAAGCGGCTCCAGAAACGAAAGCGGCTCCAGAAACGAAATTACAGTGAACAACCAGGATGCAATAACTGAGCGTGACGAAAGAGAACTGCGTCGGGCGGAGCGAAGGGAAGCTCGGCGGCAAAGACGCGAGAAGCGCGACAGCGCTTCTGACGATTTATTGAGAATCAGCGAAATCTTCGAGGGCAGAACCCGACCATAAGCCCTCCCGGTGTTGGCACTGGTTAAAGTTTGTTGACTGTTCCTTCAACGAGTGGCATCATCTGGTGCAAGTGGTGCAGGCGATTTAAGTGTTGCTGACGGCCCGTCGCTTGCCCAGTAACTCTCACAAAGTACCCCGACGCCGAACTTAGATGGTTCATTTTTCGCGTTAGCGGCGCGAGAAAGTAGGCATTTCTATGAAGAAACAGGTGTTTCGCGAGCGGGAGTGTATTCATAGAGACCGGGACGCGGACGGAGAATTCTATAATGGGGTTTTCTACATCCAGGCACTTCAAAAGCTGCCCGTTGAGCGGGCAATGCAGGTGGCCGCGAAAGTCAGTTCTTTTTTCTGGGCCGACGCACCGCATATCCTGGTGTGGTTATGTCATGATTGCGCGGCGGAGTTGAATCTTGTGGATACGCCACGCGCCGTAATTCAAGCCTCGAGGCGTCAAGCTTAAAGAACAATTTGTCATATCTCTCGCGCTCGTGGCCAAGCCCCGAATTGGGTTCTGGAGTAAAGTACGCTCAAATGAAGCGCGAGCGAATCGACAGAATACTGGTTGAACGGGGCTTCGTTGGTTCGCGCACCAAGGCCCAGGCAATGGTGATGGCTGGGATTGTCCTCGTCAACGAACAACGCATCGCAAAACCTTCCGATCTGGTTCCAACCGACGCCGAGATTAGGATCAAGGGATCCCGCGATCCCACGTCGAGATATGCAAGCCGCGGCGGCCTCAAGCTGGAAGCCGCTTTACGTGATTTCGGCATCGATCCCAATGGTTTCGTGTGCCTGGATGTTGGCGCCTCGACTGGCGGCTTTACCGACTGTCTCCTTCAACACGGCGCCGGACGCGTGGTGGCGCTGGATGTGGGTCGCCACCAACTCGACTGGCGACTGCGGAACGACCCTCGAGTCGAAGTTCGAGAGGGTGTTAACGCCCGGTATCTGAAGCCCGAAGATTTCGACGAGAGATTCGATCTGGCCGTAATGGATGTGGCATTCATTTCCGCAACTAAGGTAATGCCCGCGGTTGTGGACTTGCTAATCGAAACAGGTGCTTTGATTGTCTTAATCAAACCGCAATTCGAGGTGGGCCGAGGCGAGGTTGGGAGTGGTGGCATCGTTCGCGATTCAAAGAAACATGCTCGTGTAGTTGAGCAGGTCAATCAGGCTGCCCGAGAATTGGGTTTCAAGGTTGCCGGCGTGATTCAGTCTCCGATTCAGGGCGCAGATGGAAATATTGAGTTCCTCGCCCTATATCAAAAGACTGCCTGAACATGAAACGCCCGAAGGCTATGACGAAACCGGAACCTCGCCGAGAGCCGTTGCCGCGAAAGCCGCTTGCAGTTACCATTGCGAACGCTTTCCTAATTCATTCTGGGGCCCTTCCCGACGCTGCGACAAGAGTGGCGGTCGGGCTGCCAGGACCACAGGCTCCTGTTAGCGGCGGCAAGGACGATGACTATCACCCAGATAAAGCAAGTCGGCATCATCGTCAAGCCGCATCAACCTGAGGCGTTAAAGACAATCTGCGAGCTGGTTAAATGGCTCAGCGATCGCAGCATTGCGACCGTAGGAGGTCCGGAGATTGAACGCGAGCGGATCGAGCACGAAACCGGATGCGCTGTCGAAGCGTTGGATCACGACGAGCTGGCCTCGAGTGTCGATCTGATCCTGGTGCTCGGGGGCGACGGCACAATGATCGCCACCGCGCGTATGGTTGGCGACCGAGAGGTGCCGGTGCTCGGCGTCAATTATGGCGGGTTGGGTTACCTGGCGGAGTTTCGCATTGAAGAGCTGTACACGGCCCTCGAATCAATCCTCAATGGAAACTACCGGCTTGACAGGCGCGTGATGCTGGCGGTCGAACTGGTGCGTAACAGCGAGCGAGTAACCAGCTCGCGCGTTCTCAACGACGTCGTAATCAACAAATCGGCGCTGGCCCGCATTATCGAAATCGAAGCTTCTCTGAATCAGCAGTTTGTAAATTCATTCCGCGCCGACGGACTCATTGTGTCTACGCCCACCGGATCGACTGCTTACAATCTTTCCGCCGGCGGGCCGGTGATCTATCCCTCGATGAATGCCATTGTGATCACTCCCATCTGCCCTTTTACCCTTTCGAATCGTCCGATCGTGGTGCCGGACGATTCCGTGATTGAATTGAGCCTCAAAACCGACCGGGAAGAGGTAGCGTTGACACTTGACGGTCAGGTGGGCTTTCCCCTTGAGTTGGAGGATCGGGTGGTCATTCGGAAGAGTCAAACGACTTTTAACCTGGTGCAGCCGATGAACCGAAACTACTTTGACGTCCTGCGTGATAAGTTGCGCTGGGGCAGATGAAAGCAGGATCCATAGATTACTCAGATTGCAAAAAAAAAGCTTAAAAATAGTTCGACCCCGACACAAGGGCGCCCATAGCATTGTATTTTGGTTTAATCTGCGAAATCTGCTGATAGTCCGAAACTGAGAACTCTATGCCTAAAGACAAAAAGAAACCTCAAAGCAACTCGACGATCGACGCCGATGCTTTTGAGCGCGAGGTCACCACCGACCTGGACGAGGAAACATTCGACAAGCCAAAGGGCCTGCCGCTTCACACACGAATACTGATCGGGCTGGCTGTCGGGGTAATTGCCGGCGTCACGGTCAATTCTGTGCTCGGCGGCGAAGATTCTCGCGTGGTGTGGATCGTTGACCACATCACGGCGCCCGTAGGGCAACTGTTCCTGCGGCTGCTGCTGATGATCGTAGTGCCGCTGGTCTTCTCATCACTGGTCGTTGGCGTGGCGGGCATTGGCGATGTGAGAAAGCTGGGACGAGTCGGACTTAAGTGTTTCGGCTACACGTTGATTCTATCAGCAATTTCGGTAGTTATCGGCTTGACTCTTGCTAATACAATCAGACCGGGCGATCGCATTGACCCCGCGACTAAGGCCGAGCTTGAGGAACGCTACGCCTCCGACGCGAACAAGCAGGTCGAGGCCGCGAAAAGAGCGGGCACAATTCCGACTCCTCTTATGCAGGTGGTCGAGACCATTGTCCCTTCAAATCCTTTTGCGGCGATAGCCGGAGTACCTTCAAATCCCAGTACCGCAACCTCTGGCGGATCGCCGAACATGCTTCATATCATGTTCTTTGCGTTGATACTGGGGATAGCCATTACGCTCATTCCCGTGACAGTTACGGCGCCGTTCCTGCGCGTGCTTGAAGGTCTTTATGAGATCACCGCGAAGATCATTGAAATAATCATGAAATTTGCGCCGTTTGCCGTGGCGTGTCTGTTGTTCAACAACACGGCGCGCTTTGGTCTCGATCTGCTACAAGCGTTGGCGTGGTTTGTCGTTACGGTCCTGGTCGGACTATCACTGCACATGTTCGGCGTGTATACCCTGTCGATTTACTTCCTGTCGCGACTTTCGCCGCTCGAGTTCTTCCGGCGGATCAAGACTGTGATTCTCACTGCGTTTTCGACGTCTTCATCGAACGCGACCCTCCCGACCGCGTTACGAGTGTCGGAGGAAAACCTGGGAGTGCCGCAGGAAATCAACAGTTTCGTGTTAACCGTGGGGGCCACGGCCAATCAAAACGGAACGGCGCTTTACGAAGGAGTAACAGTTTTGTTTTTGGCCCAGCTCGCGGGTGTTGATCTTTCCATGGGCCAACAGTTGATGGTGGTATACCTGGCGATTCTGGGTGGCATCGGCACCGCGGGTGTGCCCTCGGGCTCGATACCGTTCATCATTGGCGTGCTGGTCACTATCGGCGTTAACCCGGCGTTGATTGCGATCATTCTGGGAGTCGACCGGATTCTCGATATGTGCCGCACGACATTGAACGTGACGGGCGACATTACCGCCGCCACTTACGTGGCGCGTTCAGAAGGTTATGAGCTGCTCAGGCCACACGAACCGGCAATCGTTCGAGCGGGCGTAGGCCAGGAGGCTGTTTGAACAAGCCACACAACCGTTTGTTCACACGCTCGCGACATTCTGGGCACACCTTACGGATAATGAAAACGCTAAAGCTGTGGCACAGACTTTAGTCTGTGATAGGGCGTTTATGGCAGACGATCTGACAGACTGAAGTGTGTGCCACAATAAACATGAGGTTGAAACATGATTTTTCCGATAGCTGACGACAACACCGATCGCACGACGACGCCGATAGTCAACTACCTCCTGATTGCGATAAACATTCTGGTTTTTGTTTTTCTGCAGCAACTCGGGTCCAACGACCGCTTCACTTACGCTTTCTCGACCGTTCCGCAGGAGATCGTGAGCGGCAAGGACATTGCCACTGGCGATCGCGTAATCCAACACCCTTACACCGGTCAGGAGTTTTTGGTTCCCGGACTTCAACCTACACCTCTCTCTGTTTACCTGACCTTGATTACCTCGATGTTCATGCACGGCGGCATTGCGCATCTCTTTGGCAACATGCTCTTTCTTTGGATCTTTGGTGATAACCTCGAGCATACGCTGGGACACGTTAGATACACGATCTTCTATCTGGTTTGCGGAATACTTGCCTCTCTGGCTCACGTTATTACAACCGTGATGTTTGCGGCTGACCCGGGTAGTCTGCTCATTCCTAGCTTGGGGGCTTCGGGGGCCATCTCTGGAGTGTTGGGCGGCTACATCCTGCTGCACCCGAAGCGCCGGGTAACAGTGATCCTGTTTCGATTTCTCACTCAAGTTCCTGCCTACGTGGCGATTGGAATCTGGTTCGCGTTTCAGCTCATTAGCGGTCTGGGTCTCCTGGGAGGCGGATCTCAGCAGGGCGGCGTCGCTTACGCGGCTCACATCGGCGGCTTCGTCGCCGGTTTGATGCTGGTCAAGTTCTTCACTATCGGGCGCGGGCAGAGTTCTTACGCTTAGCAGTATGTCCGACAAACTTCAGTTTGTCGTCGTCATCCGGCACACTTTATCGCGACTCGCAGATCTCTTGAGGTTGGCCTAACCACAAACAGAACCGCTCAAGCGCGGAAACGACAAACTGAAGTTTGTCGGACAGGCCTGCGCTCGGCTAATATCATCCTCGACTCGAGCAACAGTCGAGTTCGGGGTCCAATTTATGCCGCCAACCGAAACCACTCTGCCGCCGTCGAATCAGCAAGGCTTAGCGATCTCTTCAACGCCCCGCGCGGAGATGAATCTTTACCCACTCGATACTTTTGTGTACGAGTTTCCCGGCCGGGAGATAAAGATTAATTTCGAGATACCCGAGTTTACGGCTATCTGCCCTTTTTCTGACTTTCCCGATTTTGCCACCATTAGGATCGAGTACGTTCCCAATGAGCGTTGCGTGGAACTCAAGAGTCTGAAGCTTTACATAAACTCATTTCGCAACATTAAGATCTTTCACGAGCATGTGATCAACGTGATCCTCGAAGACTTTGTGCAAGCGTGCGACCCGCTGAAGGTTGAGATTGAAGGCGACTTTAATGTGCGCGGAAATGTTAAGACGGTGGTGCGCGCGAATTATGAAAGAAGTGAGCAGTGAGCGGTGAGCAGTAAGCAGTAAGCAGTGAGCAGTGAGCAGTGAGCGGTGAGCAGTGAGCAGTGAGCAGTGAGCGGTGAGCAGTGAGCGGTGAGCAGTAAGCAGTGAGCAGTGAGCGGTGAGCGGTGAGCGGTGAGCAGTGAGCAGTGAGCGGTGAGCGGTGAGCGGTGAGCAGTGAGCAGTGAGCGGTGAGCGGTGAGCAGTGAGCAGTGAGCAGTGAGCAGT
>Ga0187893_10007501_pt1 | contig 17823 bp, 19 predicted proteins | sample MA1701074metaG_FD_139574 | JGI IMG/M metagenome (GOLD analysis project Ga0187893, IMG submission 139574) | White microbial mat communities from a basaltic lava cave in the Kipuka Kanohina Cave System on the Island of Hawaii, USA - MA170107-4 metaG ... | reverse complement strand
GTCGAGATCCGCCATCGTGAGCTGGTACCAGGTCGGGCGGCCGTGGTTGCAGCTGCCGGCGCGCTCGGTCGCCTCCATCTCCCGCAGGAGCGCGTTCATCTCGGTGACGGTGAGCGCGCGGTTCGCGCGCACCGCGGCGTGGCAGGCCATGGTGGCGAGCAACTCGTTCTGCCGCGCCTTCAGCACCTCGCTCGCACCGTACTCCTTCAGGTCCTTGAGCACGCCACGCGTAAGGCCTGCGACGTCGCCACCGGCGAGGAGCGCCGGCGCGGCGCGCACCGCGAGCTCGTTTGGGCCCGCGGCGGCGACCTCGAAGCCCAGGTGCGAGAGCGTGCCGGCGCTTTCCTCGGCGAGCGCCACTTCCAGCGCCTCGGCGCGGAACGCCGCGGGCACGAGCAGCTGCTGGCTCTCGACCCGCCCGGCGTCGATCCCGGTCTTGAGCTTCTCGTACACGATGCGCTCGTGCGCCGCATGCATGTCGACGAGCACCAGGCCCGCCTCGTTCTGCGCGAGGATGTAGACGCCGTGCAGCTGCGCGAGCGCGTAGCCGAGGGGCGGGGCTGCCTCGGCTTGCGGCAGCGGAACGGGCACGGCGGCGGCCATGAAGGCCTGGTAGGCGGCCGCAGGTTGCGCGAGATGCAGCCCGGGCTGCGACGTCGGGCCTGTCGACCCTACGCGCACGTAGGCGACCGGCGCCTCGGCGGCGGTCGGCGAGAGCACCCGCTTCAAGCCCTGCATGACAAACTGGTGCACGGCGCCCGCCTCACGGAAGCGCACCTCGGTCTTCGCCGGGTGCACGTTGACATCCACTGCGCGCGGGTCGACCTCGAGCGCGAGCAGGTAGGCGGGCTGGCGCTCGCCGTGCAGGGTGTCCCGGTACGCCTCGCGCACCGCGTGCGCAAGCATCCGGTCGCGCACGAAGCGGCCGTTGACATACAGGTACTGCGCATCCGCCCGCGGCCTCGCCGACTGCGGCGTGCCGGCCAATCCATGTAACCGTAGGCTGCCGGCGCGCGCCTCGACCGGCGAGGCTGCGGCGGTGAACTCTTCCCCCAGCAGCGCCGCGGCGCGCTCCGGCCCTGACTGCCGCGAGACATGCAGCGACGCGCGGCCGTTGTGCTTGAGCACGAACGCGACATCTGGCCGGGCGAGCGCGATCCGGCGCAGGACTTCCTCGCAGTGCCCGAATTCGGTCGAGTCGGTGCGCATGAACTTGCGGCGCGCCGGCGTGTTGAAGTAGAGGTCCTCCACCACCACGCTCGTGCCAGGCGCGCGCGCCGCCGGCTCGGGCGCGCTCTGCTGGCCGCCCTCGGATCGGATCGACCAGGCGTGCGCAGCATCGAGCGTTCTCGAGGTCAGGGTGAGGCGCGAGACCGAGGCGATCGAGGCGAGCGCCTCGCCGCGAAAGCCCATGGTGGCGACGCCCTGCAGGTCCTCAAGGCTGCCGATCTTGCTCGTCGCGTGGCGCGCGAGCGCGAGCGGCAGGTCGTCGCGCTCGAGGCCCGACCCGTCGTCGTCGACCTGGATGCGGCGGATGCCGCCCGAATCGAGGGACACCTGGATCGCGCCCGCGCCGGCATCCAGCGCGTTCTCGAGCAGCTCCTTCAGCACCGACGCCGGCCGCTCGACCACTTCGCCCGCCGCGATCTGGCTGATCAGGAGCTCAGGCAGGACGCGGATTCGACCAATGCGGGCGGTCATGCGGGGAGTATATAGAATCCGGTCATGGAAATTCTCGCCGCGGCGTGGGACATCGCGCTGCACCTGGACGTGCACCTCGCCGATTTCGTCGCGGCGCATGGCAAGTGGGTGTACGGGCTCCTCTTCGTCATCGTCTTCATCGAGACCGGGCTCGTCATCTGGCCGTTCCTGCCGGGCGATTCGCTCCTCTTCGTCACCGGCGCGCTCGCCGCCGCGGGCGGCATGGACATCGGGCTGGTGATGACGGTGCTGATTCTCGCCGCGCTGACCGGCGATAACTGCAACTACTGGATCGGCCGCTACGTCGGGCCGCGGGTCTTTCACTACGAGAAGTCGCGCTGGTTCAACCCGTCGTATCTCAAGCGCGCGCACGACTTCTACGACCGGCACGGCGGCAAGACCATCATCCTCGCGCGCTTCATCCCGATCGTGCGCACCTACGTGCCCTTCGTCGCCGGCATCGGCTCGATGCCCTACGGCCGCTACATCGGCTGGTGCGTCGTCGGCGCGCTCGCCTGGGTGCTCTCGCTATGCCTGCTCGGCTACTGGTTCGGCAACCAGGAGATCGTGAAGAAAAACCTGACGGCGGTGATCATGGTGATCATCCTGATCTCGATCTCGCCCGGCCTGTGGGCCTGGTTGCGGACGCGGCGGGCCCGGACCTAGTTGAGCGCGAGCGGGCTCTGCGGCCGGGGAGGGTGCCTGGCGAGGTAGCGCTTGATGCCGGCGAGGATCGCGCGGGCGAGGCTGTCCTGGTAGGCCTCGTCGTTCAGGCGCTTTTCCTCCTCGGGGTTCGAGATGAATGCAGTCTCGACGAGGATTGAGGGCACGTCGGGCGATTTCAGCACCGCGAAGCTCGCCTGCTCGACCTGCGCCTTGTGCAGCGTGTTGACCTGGCCGAGCTCCCCGAGCACCGCCTTGCCGAGGCGCAGGCTGTAGTCGATGGTTGCGGTCTGCGAAAGATCGAGCAGCGTCTGCGCGAGGTAGCGGTCCTTGACGTCCAGGTTCACGCCGCCGACCAGGTCGGCCTCGTTCTCCTTCTTCGCCAGCCAGCGCGCCGCCTCCGAGGTCGCGCGCCGTTCCGAGAGCGCGAACACGCTCGAGCCGCGGGCGTGCGGGCGGATGAAGGCGTCGGCGTGCACCGAGACGAAAAGGTCGGCCTTGACGCGGCGCGCCTTGTCGACGCGCGCCTGCAGCGCCAGGTAGTAGTCGCCGTCGCGCGTCAGCACCGCGCGCATGTCGGGTTCGGCGTCGATCAGCGCCTTCAGCCGCTGCGCGATTGTGAGCGTGATGTCCTTCTCGCGCGAGCCGAGCCGGCCGAGCGCGCCCGGATCCTCGCCGCCATGCCCGGGATCGATGACGATCGTGGCGAGGCGGGCGATCTTCGGCTTGTCCGGAGTTTTTTCCGAAGGTTTCTCCGACGCGGGCGGCACTCTTTTCTCGGATTTCTCGATCAACGCCGCAAGCGGATCGGGCGCGACCACCGGGTAGAGGTCGAGGACGAGCCGGTGCCCGTAGTCGGCAATCGGCTTCAACGTGAAGACCTGCGGTTTCACCTCGGCCTTGAGATCGAGCACGAGCCGCACCACGCCGGGCCGGTTGCGCGCCACGCGCAGCTTCTCGATGTAGGGATCGCCCGTGGCGACCTTGCCGTCGAGCTCCGCGAGCGCAGGCCCCAGCTCGACGCCTTCCAGGTCGACGACCAGGCGCTCTGGATTCTTGACCCCGAAAACGGAGAACTTGATCTCGGCTTTCGACTCCAGGGTGACGCGCGTGTAGTCCCTGGCCGGCCAGATGCGCGTGGAGACGACCTGCGCCTCGGCCGGCGCCGCTATCCAGAGCGCCAGCGCTGCAAGGCCGAGCGCAACCAGGCGTCGCCCTGCGGCGAGTGTGCCGCGAGCTCCGCGGCTCTGCCGTCCTTCAGGTAGGAAAGCCTGATCTCCAGGTCCGCGGGGGGCAGCGCATCGCCGGCGCGCTCCGGCCACTCGATCACGCACAGCGTGTCGGGATTGAAGTGCTCCCGGAAGCCCGAGCTCAGCCATTCCGACCGGTCCTTGAACCGATAAAAATCAAAGTGATATAAGTTTAATCTCGAAAGGGCATAAGGTTCAACCAGCGCGTAGCTCGGGCTTTTGGCGTGGCCGGCGTAGCCCAGGGCACGCAGCAAACCCCTGACTAGAGTGGTCTTTCCGGAGCCGAGTTCACCCGAGAGGTGCAGCACGAGCCCGCGCAGCGACGCGGGATCGGCGGCATCGGCCAGCGCGCCGCCGAGACGCTCGGTATCCGCGGCGGCCGGCAAATTAAGATGCTCTGACATGGTCGGCAAAGGATTGTATGGGCGCGTTGGCGTGGCGGCCTGACCCGCAGCTCGCGGGCTACGAGGCGCTCGAGCTCGCTTTTCCCGACGACTACGACGGGCGCGTCGTCGCGACGCTCGTGCGCCTGCCGGTGCCGGAGGCGCGGCGCGGCGCGGTGCTCTACGTGCACGGCTTCATCGACTACTTTTTTCAGCGCCACATGGCCGAGCGCTTCGCCGCCGAGGGCTACGCGTTTTACGCGCTCGACCTGCGCAAGCACGGGCGCTCGCTCCTCGCGCACCAGCATCCGTGCTTCTGCAAGGATCTCGCCGAGTACTTCGCCGACATCGACGCGGCGCTCGCCGAGATCGGGGCGCCGGTGCTGCTGGCGGGTCATTCCACAGGGGGGCTGGTCTGCGCCCTTTATCGGAAAAATGGAAACAGGAAAGATCAAATCACTTCGCTCTGGCTGAACAGTCCTTTCTTCGACTGGCGGCCGGGGCGCGCAGGCAAGCTGGCGGTGGCTTCGTTCCTCGGGCGCTTCTTTCCTTTCCTGAACGACCCGAAGGCGGTGCTGCCCGCCTACGTGCGCAGCATTCACCGGCAGTGGGACGGCGAATGGGACTTCGACCTGTCGCTCAAGCCCTTGAACGGGTTCCCCGCCTATTTCGGCTGGGTGCGCGCGATCGGCAACGCCCACGCGCGAGTGCACGAGGGTCTCGCGCTCGATTGCCCGGTGCTCGCAATGCATTCGGACGAGGCCGACCTCATCCTCGACTGGCGCAGCACCGCGCGCTGGTCGCGCACGCTCGGGGACAAGGTGAGCGTGCTCGCGTTTCCCGGCGCGCTGCACGATCTCGTGCTCTCGCGCGCCCAGGTCCGCGACGACGTCTTCAGCCAGCTTTTCGCCTGGGCGGCACGAGCTTGAGCGTCGCGACGGTGGCCGCGGCCCAGAGGCAGTAGAGCGTGGTGAACACCCATTCGGGCGCCTGGTAGAAGAGCACGCGCGACACCCAGCGCCCGACGAAGGACTCGGGCCGCGCGCCGCCGCGCAGCGCATCCTCCCAGACGGCGAGCGGGCAGACGTAGCCGAGCAGCGCCTCGAGCGCGACGAAGGCGATCGCCGCGACATGCAGGTAGCGGAACCACGGATTGCGCACCCAGTTCCAGCCGGCGGCCGCCCCGATCCAGGTGAGGATCAAGCCACCTACGATAAAAACAACGATCAGGAAATGAAGGACAAGGACTGCGTCGGCCATCACACGCTGCGCGAAATCGGGCGCGCCGGATCGGCCGACCACTCGCTCCAGGAGCCGATATAGACGCGCGAGCCGGGCAGCCCGGCGATCTCCATCGCGAGCGCGTTGTGGCACGCCGCGACGCCGGAGCCGCAGTAGTGGACGACGTCTTTCGGCTCTCTGCCGGCAAGGACCTTCTCGAATTCCGCGCGCAGGATTTCTGCGGGCTTGAAGACCCCCTCGGGCGTCACGTTGTCGCTGTTGAAGCGGTTCATCGCCCCCGGAATGCGGCCGGCGACCGGGTCGATCGGCTCCTGCTCGCCGCGGTAGCGCACCGGCGCGCGCGCATCGAGCAGCGCGAGCCTTTTCAGCTGGCGCTCGACCGTGACGAGGTTGACCGAGCGGCTGCGCTCGGGCTTGCCCTTGTATTTCGTCGCTTCGAACGCGGGCACCTCCGCCGTGACCGCGCGCTCTTCGGCGGTCCACTTGCCGAAGCCGCCGTCCAGAACGAAGGCCTGCGCATGGCCGGCCCAGCGCAGCATCCACCAGAGCCGCGCCGCATTCGCGCCGGGGCCGGCGTCGTAGCAGACCACCGTGTCGGTCGCCTGCAGGCCGCTTTTTTCCAGGAAGCGCGTGAAGTCCGGCGCAGGCGGCAGCGGGTGGCGCCCGTTCCTTCCCGTCTTTGCGGCGGAGAGGTCCCGATCGAGGTGCGCGAAGAGCGCGCCGGGGAGGTGCGCCCTGCCGTACTCCTCGAAACCCCAGTCCGGCCGTGCGAGATCGTGGCGGCAGTCGAACACCCGCCACTCGGGATGCGCGGCGAGCTCTTCGGTCGATACGAGGGGGCCGGTGGGCACGGGACGATTCTAGCGTCCCGTGCCCGATTGGCTAGCGCCCTCGGCCGCCCTGGTTCGCGCCGCCCGTACGTTGCACCATCGGGCGCGTGAGTTCCGGCCGGTGCGGCCGGTTGTCCGGCGCGGGCGGATTGGCCGCATTCCAGCGACGGCGCGCCTGGGGATGCTCGTCGTCCTGCGCCGCGTTCCAGCGGCGGCGCGCGTGGTGCTGGTCGTCCTGCGCCGCGTTCCAGCGGCGCCGCGCATGCGGATTGGCATCGTCGTCGGCGGGTTGGACGAGCACCGGCGACGGGGCGCTCTGCTGCGCCAGGGCGGGGGCAGGGGCGCCGCCCGCGAGCAGGGCGGCGAGCAACAGGGTGGATCTCATGGCGTTCTCCTAGTAAGTGGGAAAAAATCCCACGCACAGCCTAAGCCCGGCCGCCGGCCCGGTCAAGCAGTCTGTGGGATAATTTCCCGCATTCTTTGTAAGCGGATGTAACCGATGGCCGACACCGCCGCCCACGCCCCTGGTGCAACCCCGCCGCCCGCGCTGGTGCGCGCCCTGCGCCGGGTGCTGCGCCCCCTCGTCCGGTTGATGCTCGCGCACGGGGTGACCTTCCCGTTCCTCGCCGAGCTGCTCAAGGGTCTGTTCGTCCAGGTCGCGGAACGAGAGTTCTCGCTGCCGGGCAAGGCGCAGACCGACAGCCGCCTAAGCCTGCTCACGGGCGTGCATCGCAAGGACGTCAGGCGCCTGCGGCGCGGCGCCGCGGCCGAAACGCAAGCCATGCCCGCGACGGTCTCGCTCGGCGCGCAACTCGTCGCCGCATGGCTCACCGCGCCGCGCTTCCTGGATCGTCGCGGCCGTCCCCGGCCGCTTCCCCGCACGGCGAGCGAGGGCGGCGGCGTCTCGTTCGAGGGATTGGTCGCGAGCGTGTCGACCGACATCCGGGCGCGCGCCGTGCTCGACGAATGGCTCCGCCTCGGCATCGTCCGGCTCGATCGCACGGGGCGGGCGTGCCTGAACACCGAGGCCTTCGTGCCGGCGCGCGGCTTCGAGGAGAAGGCGTTCTACCTCGGCCAGAACTGCCACGACCACGCTGCGGCCGCGGTGTCGAACCTGCTTGCCGAGGCGCCGCGTTTTCTCGAGCGCAGCGTGCACTACGACGCGCTGTCGCCTTCCTCGGTGGAAGCGCTCGCACGCGACGCCGCGCGCGCGGGCATGGCGGCCCTGAAGACCCTCAACCGGCGCGCGATGACGCTCGAGCGCTCCGACGTCGCCAGCCCGGCGCCGCGCCAGCGCATCAATTTCGGCGTGTACTTCTACTCGGAGCCGGCGAAATGAGATCGACGGCGCTCGGCGTCCTGTGCGCCGCGCTGCTCGCGGCATGCGCGCCGCTCGGGCCGGCGGGCACCGGCCCCTGCGAGCTCGCCGAGCTGCGGGACGGCGGCATCGGCGGCACCGGCATCCTCGCGCGCGACGGCGGGATCGGCGGGACCGGCATCGTCGGCACGGTGACCGGCTTCGGCTCGGTATGCGTCGCCGGGATCGAGGTGCAATATGACTCGGCGACGCCGGTGACCTTCGACGGCCAGCCGGCGAGCGCGAAGCAGCTCGCGATCGGCCAGACCGTCGCGATCGAGGTGCGCTACGGCGTGGGCGGCTGGAACGCGGATTCGATCAGGATCCTGCGCGCACCCGCCTGGGTGTTCGGTCCGAACATCAGGCGCGCGTGGATCGAGGGCCGCGTAGAGCGCACCGCACCCGGCGAGGCGGTCGTGCTCGGCCGCAGGGTCACGTTCGGCGCCGCGGGCGGTCCCGCGCTCGTCGCCGGCGCGCGGATCTACGTGCTGGTGGAGGTCGCCGCGGACGGCTCGCTATCGGCGCAGCGGGTCGTCCTGCCCAAGGGTTCGTGGCGGCAGCCGCGCGCGCCCGAGCACCGGCTGCAGGACCCGCCGCGCGAGCCCCGCTTCGAGCCGCGGATACCCGCGCCGTCGCCTTCGCCGGGGAGAACCGGACGCTAGCGCGCGTCCGCGATCGAGTCTGACCTGTGCTAAGTTGACTCGATGAGCAAACCCGCCAAGCCTGGCGCCGAGTTCTCGTTCGAGAAATCGCTCGCCGAGCTGGAGAAGATCGTCGCGCAGATGGAAGAAGGCGGCCTGACGCTCGAGCAGTCGCTCGAAGCGCACAAGCGCGGGCTCGAGCTCGCCAAGCGCTGCCGCGAGCGGCTGGAAGCGGCCCAGCAGCAGGTGCGCGTGCTCGAGGACCAGGTCCTCAAGCCGATGGCGGATGCCGGCGAGCGCGACTGACACGTCGACGCCGGCGTTCGAGGCCTGGATGGGCGGCATCCAGGCACGCGTCGAGGCGGCGCTCGCGCGCGCGCTGCCGGGCGTGCAGCACTCGCCCGCCCGCCTGCATCAGGCGATGCGCTACGCGACGCTCGAGGGCGGCAAGCGCGTGCGCCCGCTCCTCGCCTTTGCGGCGGGCGAGCTGGCCGGCGCCGACGAGTCGCGGCTCGAGATCGCCGGCGCAGCAGTCGAGCTGATCCATGCCTATTCGCTCGTGCACGACGACATGCCCTGCATGGACGACGACGTGCTCCGGCGCGGCAAGCCGACGGTGCACGTCGAGTACGACGAGGCGACCGCGCTGCTGGTCGGCGACGCGCTGCAGACGCTCGCGTTTCAGCTGCTCGCGGACTCCTCCCTTTCGGACGATCCGGAGGTCCAGCTGGAGATGGTGAAAACCCTGGCGGTCGCGGCGGGCTCGCGCGGCATGACGGGCGGCCAGGCGATCGATCTGGAATCGACCGGCAAGACGCTCACGCAGGCCGAGCTCGAATTCATGCACGTGAGGAAGACCGGCGCCCTCATCAGCGCTGCGGTGAAGCTGGGCGCGCTCTGCGCCGGCCCGTGCCCGCCGGCGCTCGAGCAATACGGCCATCGCGTCGGCCTCGCTTTCCAGGTGGTCGACGACGTGCTCGATGCCGAGGCGAGCACGGCCACGCTCGGCAAGACCGCGGGCAAGGACTCGAAGCAGGGCAAGCCGACGTACGTCTCCGCGATGGGCGCCGCGCGCGCCCGGGAGTTCGCCGAGGAGCTGCACCGCGGCGCGCACGCGGCGCTCGCGGGCTTCGGCGCGCGCGCCGGGCGGCTGCGCCAGCTTGCGGACTTCATCGTTCTGAGAAAATTCTAGGATGCCGACCACGCTGACCGGCGACGGAGAGCTGGCACCCGAGGGCTACAATCCCTCGATGTACGAGCTGCTGAAGACGATCGACGATCCGGCCGAGCTGCGCAAGCTCGAGCGCAAGCGGCTCCAGCAGCTCGCCGACGAGCTGCGCGCGTTCGTGCTCGACTCGGTGTCCAAGACCGGCGGGCATCTTTCCGCCAACCTCGGCACGGTCGAGCTGACGATCGCGCTGCACTACGTGTTCGATACGCCGCAAGACCGCATCGTCTGGGACGTCGGCCACCAGACCTATCCGCACAAAATCCTCACCGGGCGGCGCGAGAAGATGGACCGGCTGCGCATGCAGGACGGCATCTCCGGTTTCCCGCGGCGCAGCGAGTCGAAGTACGACACCTTCGGCACCGCGCATTCGAGCACTTCGATCTCCGCCGCCCTGGGAATGGCCGTCGCCTCGAAGATCCACAAGGACGACAGGCATTGCGTGGCGGTGATCGGCGACGGCGCGATGTCGGCCGGCATGGCGTTCGAGGCGATGAACAACGCGGGCGCGATGGACGTCGACCTGCTCGTGGTGCTGAACGACAACGAGATGTCGATCTCGCCGCCGGTCGGCGCGCTGACCAACTACCTCGCGCGCCTGCTCTCCGGGCGGATGTACACCACGGCCAAGCGCGCAAGCGAGCACATCCTCAAGCGCGTGCCGGCGATGCTCGAGCTCGCGCGCCGCGCCGAGGAGCACGTCAAGGGCATGGTCACGCCGGGGACGCTGTTCGAGGAGTTCGGCTTCAACTACATCGGCCCGATCGACGGCCACGACCTCGACACGCTCATCGCCACGCTCGGCAACATCAAGAAGCTGCGCGGCCAGCAGTTCCTGCACGTCGTCACGCGCAAGGGCCAGGGCTACAAGCTCGCCGAGGAAGACCCGATCACCTACCACGGCCCGGGCAAGTTCAACCCGGCCGAGGGCATCAAGAAGGCCGCCGCACCCGCCAAGCCGGCCTACAGCCAGATCTTCGGCGACTGGCTCTGCGACATGGCGCGCCAGGACGAGCGCCTGGTCGCCATCACGCCGGCGATGCGCGAGGGATCCGGGATGGTGCGCTACTCGGAGGAATTCCCGGAGCGCTATTTCGACGTGGCGATTGCCGAGCAGCATGCGGTGACCTTCGCCGCCGGCCTCGCCTGCGAGGGCCTGAAGCCCGTCGTGGCGATCTATTCGACGTTCCTGCAGCGCGGCTACGACCAGGTCATCCACGACGTGGCCATCCAGAACCTGCCGGTGCTCTTCGCGCTGGATCGCGGCGGCCTCGTGGGCGGCGACGGCCAGACGCATAACGGCGCATTCGACTACGCGTACCTGCGTACCGTCCCCAATTTTGTGGTCATGGCGCCCTCGGACGAGAACGAGTGCCGCCAGATGCTCACCACGGGATTCCAGCTGAATGGACCTTCGGCGGTGAGATACCCGCGGGGGGCCGGAATCGGCCAGGAAGTGGAGAAGGAAATGAAGGCGGTTCCCGTCGGGAAAGGCGAGATCCGGAGAAAGGGCAGGAAAATCGCCATCCTCGCCTTCGGCTCGATGGTGAAGCCCGCGCTCGAGGCGGCGGAGGCGCTCGACGCCACCGTGGCCAACATGCGCTTCGTCAAGCCGATCGACGCGCAACTCGCGCGCGAGCTCGCCGCCTCGCACGAGCTCATCGTCACGGTAGAGGAGCACCAGGTCATGGGCGGCGCGGGCGGCGCGGTCATGGAAGCGCTCGCCGGCACGAGCACGAAGGCGCTGCTGCTCGGCTTGCCCGATCGCTTCGTCGAGCACGGCGATCCTGCGAAACTCCTATCGTCAGTAGGGTTGGACGCCGCAGGAATCGAGAAATCCATCAGAACCGTAATACCCGAGTAAATCACTCGGAAGTTATAATCGAGGCCATGAAAGCCAAGGACCTGCAAAATATCCCTGACGTCCAGAGCGCGCCCGATTCGCGCAAGCTCGCGATCGACCAGGTCGGCATCAAGGCCATCCGCCACCCGATCCGCATCATGGAGCGGGGCGGCGGGGTGCAGCACACCATCGCCTCCTTCAACATGTACGTGAGCCTGCCGCACCACTTCAAGGGCACGCACATGTCGCGCTTCGTCGAGATCCTGTCGGCGCAGGAGCGCGAGCTCACCGTCGACAGTTTCAAGGGCATGCTGCGCGAGATGACAGAGCGGCTGGAGGCGGCGGCCGGGCGGATCGAGATGAGCTTCCCGTATTTCATCGAGAAGGCGGCGCCGGTCTCCGGCGTCAAGAGCCTGATGGACTACGAGATCACGTTCATCAGCGAGATCAACGAGGGCCGGCAGTGCTTCGCGATGAAGGTGCTCGTGCCGGTGACGAGCCTGTGCCCGTGCTCGAAGAAGATCTCCGAGCGCGGCGCGCACAACCAGCGCTCGCACGTCACGGTGACCGCGCACACGTCCGACTTCGTCTGGATCGAGGAGATCGTCGACCTGGTCGAGAAGCAGGCCTCGAGCGAGCTCTACGGCCTGCTGAAGCGCCCGGACGAGAAGTACGTGACCGAGCGCGCCTACGACAACCCGAAGTTCGTCGAGGACATGGTGCGCGACGTCGCCGCGATCCTGAACCTGGACGAGCGCGTCACCCGCTACGTGGTCGAGTCGGAGAACTTCGAGTCGATTCACAACCACAGCGCGTACGCGCTGATTGAGAAAGACAAACGCGTCTCCTAGCGGTATTGCTGTCGGGAGTTCTCCTGGCTGAAAGCGCCGAAGCGCAGGATTTCGCTGCGCAGCGGGCGCGCATGGTGGCCGAGGTCGACGCTATGTTCGCGGACACGCGCTTCGAGACGGGGCTGCCCGCGATGTCGCCGCGCGTGCGCGCGGCGATGGGCCGCGTAGAGCGCCACCGCCTGGTGCGCGACGGGGAGCTCGGCGCCGCCTACCGCAACCATCCGCTGCCGATCGGGCACGGGCAGACCATCTCGCAGCCCTACATCGTCGCGCTCTCGACCGAGCTGGTCGCGCCGCAGGCGCACCATGTCGTGCTCGAGATCGGCACCGGCTCGGGCTACCAGGCCGCCGTGCTTGCGGAAGTGGTCTCGAGGGTTTACTCGGTGGAGATTCTTGAGCCCCTGGCGCTTACGGCGAAAAAGAATCTCCAGGAACTGAAATACCAGAACATCGAGATCAAGGTCGGCGACGGCTACAAGGGCTGGCCGGAGAAGGGACCCTTCGACGGCATCGTCGTCACTGCCGCGGCGCCGCGCATTCCGCAGGCGCTGGTCGATCAGCTGAAGCCCGGCGGCCGCATGGTGATTCCGGTGGGCGCGGCCGGCGGCACGCAGGAGCTGGTCCTCGTCACCAGGACGCCGGACGGACGGGTGCTGCAGAAGAACATGCTGGCGGTGCGCTTCGTCCCGCTCGTGCCGGGGAAGTAGCGGTCAAAACCTTTTGATCATCGTCATGCGGCCGGCCTCCTGCCGCATCTCGACGCGATTGAGGAAGCTCATGCCAAGGAGCGCGATCGGCAGCCCTTTCTCGATCACGATCGCGTCGATGTTGCTCAGCTCGATGCCGCCGATGCGCACCGAGTCGAGGCGGATCTGCCACGCCGGCGTCGGCCCGGCCGCGGTCTGCGTGCTGCCGAGGCGACCCTTGCGGTAGTCGATGCCGAGGCGCTGGGCGTCGGCCGCCGGCAGCGCGATCAGCGTCGCGCCGGTGTCGACCACGAAGCGCACCGCGCCGCCGTTCACCGAGCCTTCGGCGATGAAGTGCCCGCCCGGCCCGGCCGCAAGCGTCACGCTGCCGCGATCCGAGCCGCCGGCGGTGCTGTAGGTCTGGCCGCGCGCCAGCACGCGCCGCTTGCCCTCGACCTCGACGATCGCGCGCTCCTTCTCCACCGAGATCACTTTCACGCCGCCGAAGGTCTGCCCCACCTTGACCGTTTTCGGCTGCCCGCCGTCGATCGCCAGCACCGCGGCCTTGTCGCCGATCGGCCCGACGAAGCTGACTTCCTGGGCGAACGCCGGCGCGGCGAAGAACAGGCCCAGGACGAGAAGCCCTCTAGAATGTCGGGCGATGAAACCGGTTGCCATCTTCAGGCACGCGCGCAGTGAAGGACCGGCCTATTTTGCCACCTATCTGGACCGCCGCGGCATTCCCTGGAAGCTCTACGCGCTCGACGAGGGCCGCAAAGTGCCGAAGGATGTGCGGAAATTCTCGGGCCTTGCCTTCATGGGCGGCCCGATGAGCGTGAACGACGATCACATCGCCTGGCTGCGGGCCGAGATCGAGCTCGCGCGCGAGGCGGTGCGCAAGGACGTGCCGATGATCGGGCACTGCCTGGGCGGGCAGCTCATGTCGAAGGCGCTGGGGGGCGAGGTGACCCGGGCCAGGGTAAAGGAGATCGGCTGGGGCGAGGTCGAGGTCGCCGACAACGGCGTGGCGAAAAGCTGGTTCGGGCCGGTCGGCGCGTTCGAGTCCTTCCACTGGCACGGCGAGACCTTCACGATCCCGCCGGGCGCGACGCGTATTCTCGGCAACGCGCACTGCGCCAACCAGGCGTTCGCCCTTGGCAGGCATCTCGGCATGCAATGCCACGTCGAGATGACCGAGGCGATGGTGAGGAGCTGGTGCAAGGGCGGCGCCGGCGAGATCGAGCAATCGAAAGGCTCACCCGGCGTGCAATCGCCGCAGAAGATCGAAAAGAACCTGCAGGAAAGGATCGGTGCACTGCACAAAGTGGCCGATCGGCTCTACGACCGCTGGGCCGAGAGCCTTTCGCGCAGTTGATCGAACAGGACCTGCTCTCGCCCATGCCCCCATCCCGCCCCGCTGTCGCCAGTGACACGGACGTGTTCGCGCCGACCGAGAAGGGCAACAGCCAGCTGAGGCGATGTCGACGGCTCGGGGTTTTCCACGATCGCCGTTCCGGCCGGGTTCTTCAGCGGTCTTTCCGCCAACGCGAATCCCGAGGCCGACCAGGGCGTGACGACGCTGAACCGCAAGGGCTTCTTCGTCAGCATCGCGCGCCGGGCCGGCCCGCGCGAGGTCAAGGAGGGCTGGCGCGCGACGATCCTGGTGGTCGATGACGACCCGGACCTGCAGAAGCTGTTCCGCATGTACCTCTCGCTCGAGGGCTACAAACGGTGCTCGGGCTCTCGGCCGCGGCGGAGAGCAAGAAGACGTAGCGCTCAGTCGCGGAAGTTGATGAACTGCACCGGAATATCGGTGACCGATTTCCTCACCAGCTGAATTGCCGACTGCAGGTCGTCCTTTCTTCGCGCCCGAGATGCGCACCGCGTCGCCCTGGATCGCAGCCGCGACTTTCAGCTTCGAGTCCTTGACGAGCTTCTGGATTTGCTTGCCGCGCTCGACCGGGATGCCGACTCTCAGGGTCAGCGGGCGCTTCACCTTGTCGCCGGAGATCTTCTCCAGCGCACCGGGCTCGAGCGAGCGCACGTCGACGTTCCTCTTCGCAAGCCGCCCGCGCAGCACGTCGGTCACCTGGCCGAGCTTGAACTCGTCGTCGGCAAAAACGGTGAGCACGAGCTCGTTCTGCACGATCCTCGCGTCCGAGCCCTTGAAATCGAAGCGGTTGGCGATCTCCTTGTTGGCCTGCTCGACCGCGTTCCTGACTTCCTGGCGGTCGACCTGCGAGACGACGTCGAAGGAGGGCATCCGCCCTACCGGTTCAGGCGCACGAGCTCCTCGCGCCAGCGCTCGGTGGTGTGCTTTAGCCAGTCGAGGTCGGGATCGCGCTCGACGACGAGGTACACCGAGATCTGCAGGGCGCGGCCGCGCACGAGGAACATCGTGGTGGTGTAGAAAAGGTACTGGGGCCTGGGGCTCTGCCAGAAGGTCTCGGCCGGGCGCGGCGGGAGGCGCGTGGCCTGCAGTACCGAGACTACGCCGGGCTCGCGCTTCAGCTCGGTGAGCAGGTGGATCTTTCCTTCCGGCTCCTTCTGCAGGAAGCCGATCACGTCGGCGGGCGCGACCGCGTTGCCGAGCCCGCGCACCGAGTCGGAGACGAAGCCGGCGAACTGCTCCGACGAGACCCGGACGTTCTCCAGCCCTTTGGGCGTCACCGCGATCATGTAGCGGCTCCACTCGAGGCGGTCGCCCTGAGTGAAGCGCCGGTAGTCGGCGTCCGCCAGCGCGAAAAGCAGGATGCGGTTGGAGGCCGAGGTGAGCGTCGCGGCGAGATCCTGCAGGCGCGGCGAGGCGAGATCGCCCGTGTCGCTGAAGCCCGGGGGCGTGTCGAGCACGATTTTCTCGGCGCCGAGCCGCACGGCGAACGGCGCGGCCGCGCATTCGAGCGCGAGGCAGGCGAGCAGGGCGGCAACGGTGCGCATCGCCGCCATTGTACGTATCATCTTGATTTTAGGAGAAACACGAGCTTGGCGACCATCCTGAACTCGCTGCCGAAAGGGAAAAAAGTCGGCATTGCCTTCTCCGGCGGCCTCGACACGAGCGCTGCCGTCCACTGGATGCGCGCGAAGGGGGCGGTCCCCTACGCCTACACGGCGAACCTTGGCCAGCCGGACGAGGCCGACTATGCCGCGATCCCGGAGAAGGCGCTCGCCTGCGGCGCGAAGAAGGCGCGCCTGGTCGAGTGCCGGCCGCAGCTCGTCGCCGAAGGGATCGCGGCGCTCCAGTGCGGCGCGTTCCACATCTCGACCGGCGGGGCGACCTACTTCAACACCACGCCGCTCGGCCGCGCAGTCACGGGAACGATGCTCGTCGTCGCCATGCGCGAGGACGAGGTCGGCATCTGGAGCGACGGCAGCACCTACAAGGGCAACGACATCGAGCGCTTCTACCGCTACGGCCTGCTCGCCAACCCGGCGCTGAAGATCTACAAGCCGTGGCTGGATGAGCGCTTCATCGACGAGCTCGGCGGGCGGAAGGAGATGTCGGCCTACCTCGCGAAAGCGGGCCTCAAGTACAGGATGAGCGCCGAGAAGGCCTACTCGACCGACTCGAACCTCCTCGGCGCCACGCACGAGGCGAAGGACCTCGAATACCTGAACAAGGGCATCGGCACCGTCAAGCCGATCATGGGCATCGCCTTCTGGCGCAGCGACGCCAGGGTGAAGCCCGAAAAGGTCTCGATCCGGTTCGAGGCGGGCGCGCCGGTTGCGCTGAACGGGCAGCGCTTCGCGGACGCGGTCGCGCTGATGCAGGAAGCGAACGCGGTCGGCGGGCGCCACGGCCTGGGCATGTCGGACCAGATCGAGAACCGCATCATCGAGGCGAAGAGCCGCGGCATCTATGAAGCGCCGGGCATGGCGCTGCTGCACATCGCCTACGAGCGGCTGGTCACCGCGATCCACAACGAGGACACGATCGAGCAGTACCGGCAGAACGGCCGGCGCCTGGGACGGCTGCTCTACCAGGGGCGCTGGTTCGATCCGCAGACGCTGATGCTGCGCGAGACCGCGCAGCGCTGGGTGGCGAAGGCCGTGACCGGAGAAGTCACGCTCGAGCTCCGGCGCGGCAACGACTACTCGATCCTGAACACGAGGGGGCCCGCGCTCACCTACAAGCCCGAACGGCTGACGATGGAAAGGGGCAAGGGCGCGTTCGCCGCGGCCGACCGCATCGGCCAGCTGACGATGCGCAACCTCGACATCGCGGATACGCGCGAGAAGCTGCGCGTCTACGGCGAGGCCGGCTTGCTCGGGGCGGGCAAGGGTGCGCCGCTGCTCCCGGAAGTGATCGAGCGCAAGGCCGGGCGCAAGCGCTAGGCACCGGCCCATGTCCAGCCCGTCGACCGCGATCTCGACGACGGTTCTGAAGTCACTGCCGTTCTTCGCCTCGTTCACGCCCGAGCAGCTGCGCGAGCTCGCGCCGCTGGTCATGCGGCGCAGCGCGGGGCGCGGCGTCGCGCTCATGCGCGAAGGCGATCCGGTCGACTGCCTGTTCGTCATCGTCACCGGGCGGGTCAAGGTGATGGTGGGCGAGGCCGACGGCAAGGAGACCATCCTCGCCATCCTCGGGCCCGGCGAGTTCTTCGGCGAGATGAGCCTGATCGACGACAACCCGCGCTCGGCGAGCGTGATCGCGGTCGAGCCCTGCGAGATGTTCGCGATCACCCGGCGCGCCTTCCGCAAGTTCCTCGTCGAGAACCCCGACCTTGCGATGGCGGTGATGCGCGTGCTGGTGCGGCGCCTGCGCGAGGCGGACCGCAAGATCGGCAGCCTCGCGATGCTCGACGTCTACGGCCGCGTGGCGCGGCTGCTGCTCGACATGTCGGAGGTCGTCAACGGCCAGAAGGTGGTCACGCGGCGCATCTCCAAGCAGGACATCGCCAAGATGATCGGCGCCTCGCGCGAGATGGTGAGCAAGGTGATGAAGGACCTGCAGGCGAGCGGCTACATCGAAGTGCAGGGGTCCACGATCGTCCTGCGCGACACGAGGAACCGGCCGGGTTGAACCGCTGGCCGCACCCGCCGATCCACCGGGAGCCCGAGCCGGCCGAGCTCGAGAAGGTCGAGCCCGAGGAGTTCGAGCGGCTGCAGGCCGAGGCGCAGGCCGGCAACGTCGCGCTCGAGCAGGCGTCC
>Ga0187893_10007500_pt1 | contig 17825 bp, 10 predicted proteins | sample MA1701074metaG_FD_139574 | JGI IMG/M metagenome (GOLD analysis project Ga0187893, IMG submission 139574) | White microbial mat communities from a basaltic lava cave in the Kipuka Kanohina Cave System on the Island of Hawaii, USA - MA170107-4 metaG ... | reverse complement strand
TTTGACAGATTTGTCGCCCAGTTCCTCCGGGTCTTCATCGGGCTGCCAGGCTTGTCCTGGCGAACCGGTCTTGAGTGGCCTGTTCAACGGGCTGCTTTCAAAAACAGTTTTCGCATAGGGTGCCGGATCTGTCGCTACTTTGTCAGTACTGTTGTAGAAGGCGTACTGGGGGTTGCTCGAAAGTGCATAGTCAAGTGATCCCGCCCCCACAAAATTGAATTTGTACCAGCCATCATCCCCTGAAACAAATGGCAAGTGCTTAATGGCCTCACGCCCAAAAGCGTCGTAAGTGATTGCCTGGACAATGTCGCCCTGAGATGGCGACTGCTTCTTTGCAACTGATTGAGTTGGTCTGCCCAAACCATCGACAAAGTCAAACTTCACGGTCTTGTCGTTTATAGATGTAGCATCAACCTGGCCATCAGTGGTCACGCCAGGCTTACCGACATCTACGGTACGCACGTAATTGCGGTCCAGGTTGACCTCGAGCAAAGTATTTGAATTCGCAGAAACGCCGCTCGCATTGACAGCGCGTACACGCAAGTAGTAGGTTGCTGTTGTCAACGTAAGCCCTGAGATTGTAGCGTTAGTGCCGGTCACCGCCAAATTGTTATACCCACTCACCATGGATGAAAATGCAGGATCAGTAGAAACATCCAGCCGATGGCTTCCGACTTGTGACGACCACGATGCCACAAATGAATTTGATGTAATTGACGTTGCAATCAGCGACGTAGGTACCGCCGAGATTGTTAGGGCAGTAATTACATTGGATTCACCAGAAGTTTGTCCGCCAGCTACGGCTTTGACGCGATAATAGTAAGTCGAATTGGAAGACAATCCCATGAGCGTGGTAGCGTTGCTCGAAACAGAACGGCCGTTATAACCGGATAAATGGGTGCTAAAAGTTGGACTTTCTGAAACATAAAGTAGGTACCCTGAAGCACCTGGTATCGAATTCCAGGATACAACAAAAGAAGAATTTGTCAAGTCGGAAGCCGTCGCGGCCACCGGAATGAAAGATGTTGTTCCGGTCGAGACTACATTCGAAAACGCTGACGGAGTTCCAGACCCATTCACACCCCGCACCCGGTAATAGTAGGTGGTTGAGTGATTGAGTCCTTGTACCACATGGCTTGTCGCTGTCACAGATAGCCCATTGAACCCTGGAACAAAAGCTGTGAAACCGGCATCAGTCGCTACATCCAACAAATACCTGGTGGCATACCCTACCGAACTCCAGTTCGCCCTAAATGAAAGCACCTGAATATTTGTGGCCGCGTTTGCCGTAGGTGCAACTGGACATGTCTGCACGGTAACAGAATTCGAATTTTCGGAAGCGCCGGCAGAATTGACCGCGCGAACGCGGTAGTAATACGTCGTACACGCAGACAAGCCAGACACATTATAGTTTGTACCTGGAATAGTCAAATTGTTGTACGCGCCAACAAATGAGGCAAAGTTACTCGCCACTGAAACATCCAGCCGATAGCTCTGTGTATTGGCGACTGAATTCCAAACGGCCACGAACTCGGTTGAACTGACCAGTATTGCGCCGGTAGCGTAGGGTGGTGAAGGAGGATCAGGCGGGCTAATCACATCTACATTGAGGGTACCTAGTGTAGAACTGCCGTTCTTGAACGCAACAACTCCTGTACCCAACGTTGTCCAATTGACATTCACATAGTAGTACGCTCCAGACTGCCAGGAGCCGGAAATATTGCCCCCGGTTATATCCCAACCGGGGCTTGCAGGATTGCTGTCATCCAGATATACGTACAGCTCCGTATTATTTTCGACAACTTCGGTGGCGCCAGTTGGTCCGACCTGGGCATGGAGTGTTATGCCAACTAAGCCGCATGCGAGGAGCAAAACAGCCTTTAACATGTTAGATGATTGGAGAACTTTGATTGTCATAGACTACAGTTGTTTGACCGGTGAAGAGAATTTCAGATCCTTTTGCTTTCAAGCGTCGGACTGTTATGGTGCCGCTCCTGCGCGATAGTGATAGGTAACCTGTCTTAAAATATTCCCCAGGTGGTCGCGAATGGTGTTAAGTCTGCCAAAACTGTCATAGGTGTACTTGGTAACAAGATTGTTGGGGTCTGTAGCGGTCTCAACACCGATCAGAGGTTTATAGGTATATGTTGTCATTGCCGCGCCCAATGGGTAGAATCTTACATCATCTACATGACCTGAGATTGAAATGGAGTACTCGGTACTTCCTGAGGCAGCTATACTCACTGTTTGAGGCTCCCAACCACTTTCGGTTTTCTGCCAATAGGTGAGTACATAAGGCTTGTTGGCTGTAAGCCCTGTGAGTGTTTTTGAATATCCTCCTGTTTTGCCTTTTGTCCCAGTGTGTGCATCAGCAGTGTTGCCAACATCAGGGTCGTACTCAAATGAATTGAAGAAAACCTCATTCGCCTTTGCGTTGGTGATTGTGGCAACGGTATACGAGTCGTTATAGCCCCACAAATAGACCGCATTCACATCGTTGATTCGGCTTAGCTCCAAAGGATTTCCTATCGCATCATACTGATGATACCGGATACGGGCTTCGAGTGGTCCTGTCCCACTGGATATTTTGATCGTATCAGGCAGGTACATTGTATTGGAGCCACCAGTGACCGCTTTGTAGGTTGTCTTCTGTTTGAAATCCGGTGAGCCGGATCCATAGGTTGCCGTTACCTGGATCTTCTCATTTATGCGATGCGCATTTACAAGCGAAGGCCAGACAGAATTCGACGGTTCAGATGCTTGCATCTCATGCGGGTACTTGATTTCTATCTTATGAAGAGTCCCCTTGCTATCCTTTTGTTCTACTCGCGTAACTTGATAGTGGTTGTTATTCTCATAAAAGGACTTTCGAACCGTCACCAGTTGTCCCTCCGGAAAATATTGAACCGTACGGGTGCTGTCAGTGGTTGCCCATCGGCGGGGAAAAAGGTACGAGGACGCTAAAACCTCTCCTCCCAGGCTGAAACAATCATGGACAGTATGAGTTTGATATGTGAAATACCAGATACAACAAGGATTGTCGGACTTGGCTGTATTTGATGGGTTCAACCCCTGACTTGCCGCAATATCACGTGCATCATCCGCGTCGTCTTTATTATCGAAGAATACCATGACCCTCCCCGAATCCCAACAGGACATCTCATTGTAGTTGCCAGGAGAACCTGCAGGGGATTCGGCACCAGCGTTGAAAGAAGTCTTTGCCGTCTTGTATTCAGTAAAAGTATTGAACGGTGTATATAAAGCCGTTTTTACATACAAATCCACTTTATTGTTGTTCACATGGTAGAAGTAGAAGCCAACCACCTCTCCAGTCCCGGTCACATCAGCAACTTTGACAGAATAAAACGTTGACTCTTCGGAAACTATCTGACTCGCCGAATTGTAGGTTCGTTTGCGTGATGGACGGCCGTTTAGCGGGGAGCCCTTCATATAGCCTTCCTGTGAAACGGCGACTCCGGTAATGAAATCGGTAACAACAAAACCATTCGTGCCCTCATCATCTACCTGAACCTCAGTAACAACCGGATAGGTTACGCTTTGGTCAGCGTTCGCCCTGTTGCTGCTGAAGCGCGTCGCTGTCCAGCATTCAAGCAGGTCTGGTATGCCGTTCTGCCACGGGTGAAATCGCTCTGCTCGCATATCCTTGTGAAAAGTTGGAAAAAGGTGAAGTTGTCCGGTGTTCATTTCACCGGAGTTGCTTAAGGCCTCATCAACAGATTCATTTGGAACAAGGCTCAAATCGCCATAGTAAAAGAGTCGTTTTGAAACTGCCAACCCAGCTTCATCATGGTCGGTGATTGACTTTACACGCAATCCTCCAACTTCGTGGCTTTCGATAGTAACCAGCGAGGTTATTTCTACCAGCATGGAGGAATGGGAATCACAATTCAGGAAAAGAAACCGGTATGCCCCTGCCTCCAGGTGAATGGGTATGGTAGCTTTACTGGCAAATCCTGTGCCGCCGTAGAAGAACCATTCCGCGTCGGCCCACTGCATAACAGTCGTCTTTAGCTGGTCAAAGTCCTGGTAATCACCGTAGTTGCAATTCCCATTTGCATCACAATCTATGTCACCCGTTCTGTAGATAATGGCAAAGGCCCACCCGGGTACATACAGTTCAGGCGCCGTGGTAGTATTGACTTTCAGTTCATAGTTTCCAGTGGCAGGAATGTTAAACCCGCCTGACTGACCCATGGGAAAGCCTGGTGATGGACCAGCGAGGTCATCCGTGTAGTTGAAGAGATTATTGGGTTGCATTCCCCCAACGCCGCCAAAGTTGGTAATGTAGGTTGGATATTCGGCTCTCCACGCGATATCGACCGTCTTGTGCGGTTCATACTCAAAGACGGTTTTCCCGCCTGTAGGATACTGAATGGCCTGCAGCGTGCCTGTCCGAGCAGCGCTAAAGTTGGGTCTTCGATCACCACCTTGCCAATCAAAGTTTATTAAGTTTGGCCCATCATACTCATAAACATACGGGATAAGCGTTGTGTTGTTGGCGCCGTTGTAGTATCCCCAATAATCCTGAGAGAACGACTTTCGTGACGGGAACCCATCGTTCTGATTGAAGTACTGGAAGTACTGGAACTGATACTGCTGTGGTGCCGCGCTGGTGTCACTGCCGAAGATCTCCAATCGGTCAAGGCGCAACCTGGATGCATCCTCATCAGTGGACGGAGTTCCAAAGTACGAGTGGATAAATTTGAACTTCTTTATAAATGACCCATCAAGCCCTATGACTCGAATGGCGTCAAGCGCGCCCTTTCCCACGATGTCCATCCGGCTCTTGGTGTCAATACTCAAAATCGTCTGTCCATTCAAAACGATCTCACTGAGTTCAAGCTGGATGATTCGGTATGTGGGTTCAAGTGCTGGTACCTCCAGTTTATCCGATCCGCAATCTGTATTGTTTGACCTGTAGTCAAGCCGGTAAGCTGACGCTCCGGCGATACGCGGTTGTATCCACTCACCTGCTCCATAATAAAACTGGATGAGATCCCTTTTGTTTTTTGTTTCAATCCGCGTAAGGCACCACGCAGAATTGTATGAATAATAACCACCGTAGGAATTATTCTCATCAACATACGTCACCTCAGGCATGTCAAAAACAAAAAGGTTGCCTGATTCATCTGTTATTCTCCACTCGCCAATTATTCTGTTTTCAGGCACGTCTCCTGTGGCCTCAATGAATTCAACCTTCCATTCCGGGTGATCCATGCTATAGGCAATCATGGTCTGATAGTTTATGTAAAGGGTTCCCGACAACCCCGGGGCAGATATTGAATAGACATCAGGCTGAATTTCCATGTCATTCCCGTTATCAATAGTCTTCAGGGATTTTTGAACAAAACTATAGTACCTAACAAAGTCAGCTCCCGTTCCTGAGCCGCTGAAGTCCCTTACAAAACTGTAGTCGGACCATAGTGTAGGAGCATAGAATGGTCTGTAGACCGGATTGGAAGTAAGGAAGTCATCAGGCTTACCACGAACCTGCCGGGTAATCATACCACCAACGGTAAGGTGCCAGCCGAGTCCTGCCCATGTAGCCATCTGATCCACTTTGATCCCTGAGGCATCGTAAGTCAGCGTAATGGGAACACTGAATTCGCGGCCTTGAACCGTGTAGAGCGGAATGCTGATGTCCGGGGTACCAGAATGAAGATTAACCTGGGTATTGCCATACTTAGCAAAGGCCTGGGCCTCAGGTGAAGGTGGGATCTTTACCAGGTCCTCAAGCTTAGGGACGCCATACTCTTCCTGGGCCAATGTTACATGTATGGAAAGCAATAGCGCCGATAGAAATAAGACTGCTCTCATAAGATCATGATAAGGTTTCTGTCTCCTGACGGACCTAAAGTCGATTCCATATTCCGTATTCATATTTGCTTCAAATGGTCTGTTTGTCATTGGGTAGCAACCTTACATTACTTTACCGCGCCAGGCAAGGATCAATTAGTATTCGGAAGGAAATTGGAAGAAACTGGCAGGAATCGGCAAGAAATCGGCGGCAAAAAACAGTAAGCCCATGTAGGACAAACATCCGCTGCACCTAATTGGTCAAGGTACAGGCATTGGGATGATTGCTAGCTTTCTGTTTCAAGTTGATGTTATGCAGAGCCATGCTTGTAAAAAGCCTCATTTCAGCAAACACATTTATTGCACGGTTTTCATGATCGTTTTCAATAACTCTCTTACGGTTCAAAATAATTCGTCACAAGTATTTGCTGTTGCAAACGAATGCCTCACCCCCAAGCACACCAATCTGAAAAATTGAGCTAATCACTTTTCAGCCAGATTGGCCAGGAGGAATCTCCCAACCAGCTATGGAAACCGAGCAAGTCAGGATCAACGTTTAGGTATTTGGTTTTGGGACTTAGGCGCAGTCTTACCCATATCCCGATACTTAACACCCAATACCTAACTTTCAAAGTACAAGTGATGGTGCAAGGAGCAGCGCGGATTGAATGCTGCAACACACGATGAGCACTTTTCAGGATCCTCCAGGTACTGGCTGATCTTGTGTTCAGTTGCACACACGCCGCAGATCACGGCTTTCTCTCCAAATTTTGATTTTGGCCATACTTTCGCCTTGTGATCGCTAAGTTCTTCGTGACAAGAATGACAGGGATAGTAACGATCGCAACATGGGAACTTGATCGCTATGATATCAAGCTCATCATGGTAGTGAATACACCGCGTAACCGAATCAATCAGCCGGCCATAGACCTTGATGCTTCCAACAAGGATGAACTCCTGTCCGGCGGGGTTTTTGGGGGCATCTGCATCCATTATTTCCTTATCTTTGCACCCTTAAATATCGGAAATTATGCCTGGAACGGAGCTTTTTGGTGCCGAGGAGCGCAAGGAGATAAACGACGTGCTGGATACCGGCATCCTGTTCCGCTACAACCACGAAGCGCAGCGCAAGAACCATTGGAAAGCAAAGGACTTTGAGGCCGAGGTAAAGAAGCTTACAGGCGCACGCTTTGCCCATGCGGTGTCCAGCGGCTCAACGGCGGTCTCATGTGCGTTGGCTGCGGCCGGTGTAGGCGCCGGCGACGAGGTGATTGTTCCTCCCTTTACGTTCATAGCGTCGGTTGAGTCCGTACTCTTTTGCGGTGGCATACCTGTTTTTGCAGACATCGACGAGACACTCTGCCTGAGCCCCGGCGGAATCGAGAAGGCGATAACCAATAAGACCAGGGCCGTGCTGCTAGTACACATGTGTGGGCAGATGGCGGACTTGCCTGCCATCCTCGAGGTGGTGAAGAAACACAAGTTGGTGCTGATAGAAGATGCCGGACAGGCGTTTGGGGCAACTTACAAAGGCACGTCAGTGGGTCTATTCGGTAAAACAGGGAGCTATTCCTTCGACTTCTTCAAAATCGCGACCGCCGGAGAAGGCGGGGTTTTCGTTACCAACGACGAAGCATGTTACAGGCTGGCCGACACATACAGCGATCACGGACATGACCACGCAGGAAGCGTTCGGGGTATGGAACAGCATCCCATCCTGGGATTCAACTACCGCATCAGTGAACTGCATGCTGCGGTTGGTGTGGCTCAAACACGCAAGGTGCCGCAAATACTGATTGCGAATCGCAGGAACAAGACTTTGTTGATGAGCCTGCTTAAGAATACGCCTGGTGTTGGCTTTGCCACCATTCCTGATCCCGCAGGCGACTCTTCGACCTTCCTCAACCTGCTGTTGCCTGACACCGCATCCGCAAAACGCACGGTTGAAGAATTCAACGCCTCCGGAATCAGCGGTTTCAACTACTGGTTCACCAACATGTACCACTTTATCAACCAGTGGGGGCACTTGAAAGACCTCAAAGTCGCCGCACCGCTTCCGATCCATCATTACGAAAAACCGCAGGACTACAACAAACTCAGCCTCCCGCAGGCACAAGATGTGATAGGGCGACTGATCTCTTTCGGCATTCGCTGCACATGGACAGAAAAGGAAGTGAAAGACCTCGCAGCGAAGATCAGCGCAGCCGTTGAAAAGGCTGTGACCACCTATGCTTAAGAACTTCAAAGGCATTGAAAAGACTGTCTTTGGCCGGGGTTCTTTTTCCCAGCTTGAAACCATCGTGGAGGAGCGAAGAGGCGAAAACGATGGCTTCATGCTGTACCTGGTGGATAACTACTTCAAGGGGAAAGAGCTTGAGAAAAAAGTTCCTGCGAAAGATGTCGACGTTGTCCAGTTTATTGATGTTGACCCTGAGGAACCGACGACATCCCAGGTGGATAGTATCCGCGATAAGGTGAAAGCAAGCAAGGGAACGCCAGCCGCGGTGGTTGGAATTGGCGGCGGAAGCATTTTGGATTTGACAAAAGCACTGTCGCTGATGTTTACAAACGACGGTTCCTCAGTGAAATACCAGGGCCTCAACCTGATAAAAAAGCCAGGCGTATATCACATTGGCGTGCCAACTATATCGGGGACCGGCGCAGAGGTTTCCATGACCGCCGTCCTGACCGGTCCGGAGAAGAAATTGGGACTGAAATGTGAGTGGACGGTGTTCAACCAGGTGGTGCTTGATCCCGAGTTGATTGGCAGCGTTCCCCGGGATAAGTGGTTCTATACAGGAATGGACACATACATTCATTGCATCGAATCGCGGGATGGTGCATTGAACAACGCCTTCAGCACCGCCTTCGGTGAACAGGCATTGGCATTGTGCAGGGAAGTTTATCTGGGTCCATCATCAGGTCAGTCGGCCGAGAACGATGAGAAGTTGATGGTAGCCTCCCTGATGGGCGGGCTAAGCCTGACTTACTCCGAAGTTGGCATCGTGCACGCCATGTCATACGGTTTGTCCAAAATCCTGGGCACAAAGCACTGCTACGCCAACTGCGTTGTGTTTCAGCATCTCGGCGACTACTATCAGGAAGGCGTGAAGGAGTTCGATGAGATGCTGCACAAGCACAAAATCACCCTTCCAAAGAACTGGTCAAAAGACTGGGACGAAAAAACATTAACGGCAATGGCGCAGGTCGCCATCAAACTGGAGCACATGTGGAATCATGCAGTAGGACCGGACTGGAAAAGTAAAGTGACCATTGATACGGTTAAGGATCTGTTTCGAAGATTATAGAAGCCATGAAGAAGAAGATTGTGAAAGTCGGGAACATCGCGTGCGGCGCCGAGCAGTTGTTCGTCATCTCCGGACCGTGTGTCATTGAGGAAGAGGCGATCATGATGAAAACGGCAGAAAAGCTGAAAGAGGTTTCTGCAAGGCTGCGCGTACCAATCATTTACAAGTCGTCCTTCCAGAAGGACAACCGCAGTTCCGCAAAATTTTACGACGGTCCGGGCCTTGCCAAAGGATTGAAAATGCTGGCGAAGGTTAAAGAGCAGTTCGGATTTCCGCTGCTGACCGACATTCATTACCCCGATCAGGCTGCGGCTGCCGCTGAGGTGGTTGATGTCCTCCAGATTCCGGCTTACCTGTGCATGCAAACGACACTTACCGTTGCTGCTGCAAAGACCGGCAAGGTTGTCAACATCAAGCATGGCCAATTCCTGGCCCCTGACAATATGAAACACCCGGTGAAGAAGATCGAAGAGGCAGGAAATACAAACATCATCCTTACTGAACGCGGATTTACCTTTGGTTACAATGACCTGGTTGTTGACCCGCGGAGTTTCTATCACATGAATAACCTGGGTTACCCCGTTGTGTTTGACATCACCCATAGCATCCGGAAGTACGGCATCCCCAGCGCAGACGCGAAAGGTGGTGCCCGCGAATTTCTGCCGGTGCTCTCACGCGCCGGAGTCGCTGCCGGCGTAGACGGAATGTTTGTGGAAACCCATCCTGAACCAGCGAAAGCGCTTTGCGATGCCGCAAGTCAGCTCTGTGTTTACGATATTGAGGAATTCCTCAAGCCCATACTCGAACTTCATGCGGTGGAAGTAAAATACCGCGACAAAGAACTTGTACTAGCCTAACCCCAAACCATGGAATTATATCTCGATTCAGCAGACCTGAAAGAAATTGAGGAAGCTTTCAAGCTGGGCTTTCTCGATGGACTTACCACTACACCCACCTTCATGCACCGCGGCGGAGTCACCGACGTGGATTCGCTCATTGTGAAACTAAGCAAGATGGTACCTGTGCTTCAGATCGAGGCGCTCGGTAACACGGCCGAAGAAGTCGTGAAGGAAGCTGACCGTCAGCTGAAGCTCGGACTCGATCCTCAAAAGACAGTTTTCAAAATACCGGTATCGCTCGAAGGCGTGCGTGCCTGTAAAATGCTCCGCGACCGCAACCTTTTGGTGAACGTGCATCTTGTGTACACACTCCAGCAGGCTTATATGGCCATGAAAGCCGGCGCTAGCTACGTGTGCCCGCTGGTGGGTCGTTTGCAGGACCAGGGTCATGATGCACTTGAACTTGTTTCACAATGTGTTTTCGCTGTAGATCATTACGGCTACAACACGAAGATCATGTTTTCCTCCGTTCGCAATGCTGAGCACATCCGCAACGCGATCAACGTGGGCGTGCATACCATCACGGCGCCATGGAAGATCATGATGGGACTCACCGACAATAACCTGACCACCCTTGGAACCGATCAGTTTATCGAGCACACCCGTTTGGTGACGATGAAGGTCAAGGATGTCATCAGCGCTGTGAATCCTACAGTCAACATGAAGACTGTGATGACCGACGCAATTGTGAAGATGACTGAGTACGGCTTCGGCGCGGTCACGATTGTTGACGACTCAGGAGATGTGAAGGGAATCTTCACCGACGGCGACATGCGCAGGGCCATTCAAAAAGAGGGTAAGGACGTGCTTGCAAAGAAGATGTCTGACCTGAAGTATGGGACACCCATATCCGTGCAGGCAAACGATACACTGAATATCGCCAACGACATCTTCAAGCAAAAGCACGTGGATACGATCCTTGTCCTCGATGGCACGAAGCCGGTGGGGATGCTGGACATTCAAGACCTGGCGCAGTGAGTGAAGTCCAACGATGAAGAACGTAACAGACTTGTTTGAATCTGGAGGAGGGGAGTTCTTTACCCCTCCTTCTGTTTTTACGACGAAGCTGAAATCAATTCGGGCCCTGTTGTTCGATTGGGACGGCGTGTTCAACGACGGATTCAAGAAGGGGGAAGAAGGCAGCCTCTTTTCTGAAGTGGATGCGATGGGCACGAACCTTTTGCGGTATGCCTTGTGGAGACAGGTTGGAAAGCAGCCGGTTGCAGCTGTGATCACCGGTGAAGAGAATCCACCGGCTCAGCAGCTGGCACTACGTGAACACTTCCACGGGGTCTACGTGAAATCGAAAAACAAATCCAGGGCGCTTGATCATTTTTGCCAGACCCACGGGATCAAACCTGAAGAAATCCTCTTTTTCTTCGACGATGTCCTCGACCTGGAAGTCGCCCGTCGTTGCGGAGCACGCGTGATGATAGCCAGGAAGTCAACGCCCTTGCTGCACGCATTTGCGAAGTCAAACGACATGGTTGACTACCTGACAGGTTCCGGCGGCCGCGAACATGGCCTGCGGGAGGGTTGCGAATTGGTTATGGGGCTGCTCGGTCAATATGAAACAGTGGTGAGGGAACGCATGACGTTTTCAGCAGACTATCAGTTTTACCTCGACGAGCGGCAGCAGATCGAAACACAAACTACCGCCGGACTAGTCTAGCGCTTTCAGGGTGACAGCGCTTTGTTATATTTAGCCGCCAACCTGAAACCCGTGAAACACGCACTGCTTTTTGCCTGCATTCTGTTGGCTGCCGGATGCGGGAGGCAGCAGAAAAGCCAAACTCCCGAAGAGGCGATTCAGCGCCTGAATGACTTCGTGAAAGAGATGACACCCTCGCGTGGCCGGGGGCAGGGACTTGCGCTTGATTCTATGAGCGCAGAGTCCTTCGGTCGGGCACTTGAGAAAACCAGGGCTCAACTCGCCAGGCTTCGTGCCATCGATACAACCCTCCTCAAGGGCGATGATCTGATCGACTGGAAGTTTGCGCAGAGCATACTGGTGGGAAGGGAGTTGGATCAGGCGGTCAACCAGTCGTGGAAGAAGGATCCGCGCATTTACCTGACGTTCACCGGCATTTCCGGGATACTGAACGCGCCCGGAGACAATGAAAAGAAGCTCAAGGACCTTGCAGTTCGCCTGAAGCTTGCGCCCATTCAGCTGAAGAACGGCCAGCGACAATTGGAAAGTTACGTACCAAGGTTCCAGGAACTCGGTGTTTTCATGGCTGAGAACGGGTTTGTCCTTTTCGACAGAGAGATTCCCGGGTTTCTTGACGGGAATGGCTATCAGTCTGCTGACACCCTGCTAGATTTCATAAAGGAAGCCCGCAAAACCCTGGAGGATTATGTAAAGTTCCTTAAAGAAGATTTGCCCAAACTTCCAGCCGGCACTTTTTCAATGGGTGCCGACCCGTACGACCGCATGCTTCGCGGCCAGTATCTGCTTGGTTATGGGGCCGACAGCCTCTACGCGTTTGGCCTGGCTCAGTTTGAAAATACTATCAGGGAACTTGAGGAGGTTGCAAGACGGATCGACCCGAAAAAAAGTTGGCAGGAATTGGCCATTGAAATCAAGAATGAGTATCCCGCTCCCGAAAAAATGATTGAAGCTCACCAGGAATGGGTTGACAAATCGAGGGAGCATATTCTGAAGAACAGCCTGATACCGATTCCCTGGAAGGAGAAAGTGACGGTTGTTCCGCGTGCCGAATATCTTCGCAAGACATCGTACTACGGCAACTTCTCATTTGCGAGGGGTAAGGATGCAGACAGTACCTATCACTCCCAATGGATGATCAACCCGTTTGAACACCATTGGGACGCAAAACGGAAACAGGAGTACCTGGTAGAACACGACTGGGGCGTAATTATTGTCACGGCCCCTCATGAAACTTATGCCGGACACCACGTTCACGGCCTTTACCAGGCCAACAATCCAAGACCTCTTCGCAGGAGAAACAGCATCAGTCTCTTTTCGGAAGGATGGGGATTGTACAACGAGCAGTTGATGAGGGAAACGGGTTTCTTGCCGAACGATCGAATTCTCCTCCGTCAACTACAGCTTCGCCTGTGGCGCAATGCGCGCGTGATTTACGATGCCGGCCTGCATACCGGCAAGATGACTTACGAAGAAGCCATTTCTCTAATGACAGACAAGGTCGGTTTCCTTCGCTGGGCGGCGCAACTGGAGGTTGATGCTTGTTGCGCGTCTCCCGGATACTTCATTGGGTATTTCACAGGTATGATGGAGATTCTCCGCATGCGTGACGATTTTCAAAAGGCGAAAGGCGAGGCGTTCACACTTTCTGACTTTCACGAGAGTCTCCTGAAGGGAGGGAGCATGCCAACGTCCCTGATGCGTGAAGCCCTCTTCAATACTTTAAAGAATAACTGATATGGCTCTAAAGCAATTCAGGATTGTTGCATGGCCGCTGCTGCTTGCCGCCTGCATTACGTGGCTGGCAAGTTGCAGCACCCGGTCAAAGGAGGAAGCATCGGCGGAGGCCGTGCTCAAACTGGCGGATTTTGCCAAAGAACTTACACCGTCAAGAGGGAGGGGAACGGGCATCGCAACAGACTCTATGAGCGTGGAATCGTTTGCTCGCGCAATGAAGAAAACAAAGGATCAACTTTCGAGGCTCCGCGCAATTGATACGGCGTTGCTTACGGGTGACGACCTCATTGACTGGAAGTTCGCGCAAAGCATTCTCGTCGGCAGAGAACTTGACCAGGAAAGATACCTTCCATGGAGACGCGACCCGCGTATTTACATGACTTTCACCGGGGTTTCAGGAATCATGAATGGTCCAGGCGAACTTGACAAAAAGGTGGATCAAATTGAAAGACGACTGTCGATCGCTTCCATTCAGATGAACAATGGAATGCAGCAACTTGATACATACGTGCCGCGCTTCCAGGAACTGGCGGTGTTCATGGCGGAGAATGCATTCACATTGTTTGACAAAGAAATTCCGGAGTTCATAAAGGTATCAGGCGGGGCATCGCGAAAAATCATTGCACCCGCGCGCGAGGCCAGGGCCACCCTGGAGAAGTACCTGGCATTCGTGAAAGAGGAGCTACCCAGGAAACCGGAGGGAAGTTTCTCCATGGGCGAGGAGACCTACAATGCGATGCTGAAGTGGCAGTACCTGCTACCCTATGATGCGGACAGTCTTTATGCCTTCGGTTGGAGCCAGTTCAATGCCACGGTGGCCGAATTGGAAGCAATGGCCAGGAAGATGAGCCCTTCCAGGAGCTGGCAGCAATTGGCCATAGATATCAAGAACGAATATCCTGACCCTCACAAGATGATAGAGGTGCACCAGGAGTGGGTGGACAAGTCGAAGGAACATGTTCTGAAGAACAACCTGATACCAATTCCATGGCAGGAACGTGTGATTGTAGTGGAGCGGGCCGAGTACCTGAGAAAAACCTCCTACTATGGTCATTTCAACTTTGCACGTGCAAAGGACAAGGACAGCATTTATACATCTGAGGTTCACATTAATCCCTTTGAGGACCAGTGGGACGAGAAAAAGAAGAAGGAATATCTCGTAGAGCACGATTGGGGAGTGATCATGGTGACGGCTCCCCATGAGACCTATGCAGGTCATCACGTGCACGGACTTTACCAAATCAACAATCCGAGACCCCTCCGCCGTAACCACAGCATCAGCCTGTTCTCGGAAGGCTGGGGTCTTTACAATGAGCAGCTGATGCGGGAAACGGGTTTCTTTCCAAACGACAAGATCCTGCTGCGTCAGCTTCAGCTCCGCTTGTGGAGAAACGCGAGGGTTATTTATGACGTTGGCCTGCACACAGGCAAGATGAGTTATGACGAAGCCATCTCGCTTATGACAGACAGGGTTGGCTTCTTATTCTGGGCAGCACAGCTCGAAGTGGATGCTTGTTCCGCATCACCCGGTTATTTCATAGGATACTTCACGGGAATGATGGAGATCCTGAAAATGCGGGAAGACTACAGGAAGCTGAGGGGAGAGCAATTCACATTGAGTGAATTCCACGAACGACTCCTGAAGGCAGGGAGCATGCCTACCTCGTTGATGCGGGAGGCGCTCTTCCTTGGTCTCTAGTCCAGTCTCTCGCCGCTGGTTCCCGGTTTTTCCAGTTCCCAGCTCCTGGCCTCTGGCTCCTAGCTCCTGTATTCTAGCTCCTAAAACGTAACCTTTTCCCCAAAAACGAGTCTTGATACAGATATAGACCCTCACTGCCATGCTTCGTTCTTTGCTTATTACTGCCTGGAGAAGCCTCGCGAAGAGTCGCTTCTTCTCCACTCTCAACATTCTCGGCCTCTCCGCGGGGATGGCAGTGTTCCTGCTGGTTGCCCAGTATGTTTATTTTGAACGCAGTTACGAGGACTTTATCCCCAATGCGGGCAACATCTTCAGGGTCCGTCTGGATGCCTACCTAAACAACGAGCTGATCTTTTCCAGCGCCGAGAACTACCCCGGTGTTGGCCCCGCGCTGCTGCGTGAGTTCCCCGAGGTGACCGGGTATGCCCGGCTTTACAACATGGGCTACAAGAATAATATCATCATCACCAATGAAACAGCCAAGCCCAGCCCGATTGCCTTCAAGCACAGGCACTTCATGTACGCCGACTCGTCGTTCCTGCCGCTTATGGACTACCCGATGGTGGCCGGAGACCCAAAAACAGCACTTGCATTGCCTTTCAATGCAGTTGTTTCAGAGAAGTATGCCAAAATGTACTTCGGCGATGAAGACCCCATTGGCAAGCAGCTCCGTCTGCAAGACGATGATTTCGTGGATGAGCTGGTAAAAATAACGGGTGTCTTCAAAGATCTCCCTGAGAACACACACCTGAAGTTTGATGTTTTGTTTTCTTACGCATCTCTTTACCCGCGCGGGGACTGGGCGGTTGAACGGTACCGCCAGGGATGGAGAAGAAAAGACATGTACACCTTCATCAGCCTTCGACCTGATGCAGATCCAAAAGCTTTCGAAGCAAAACTGCCGGCAATCGTTAACAAGTACAAGCCCGGGAACGCGCAAAGAAATGCCAAGGATGTACTGATACTTCAGCCGCTACGCTCCATTCACCTTAAGTCGAGCCTGGCGGAAGAGCCGGAAACAAACGGCGATGATCGCATCGTGAACTTTATTTCCCTTATCGGATTATTCGTGGTAATTATCGCGTGGATCAACTATATCAACCTCTCGACGGCAAAAGCCATGGAGCGAGCCAAAGAAGTGGGGGTGAGGAAGGTGATGGGTGCCCTCAAATTCCAGCTGGTCAGACAATTCCTCGCCGAATCGGGGATGGTAAATTTTATTTCCCTTACTGTCTCGGTAGGAGTTGTGGCGGCGGCGCTGCCCGGATTCAATTCGCTTTCCGGCCTCTCCCTTTCCGTTGGTGACCTCGCTCAGCCATGGTTTTTGCTGGTTCTCCTCGTCTTGTGGATAGTTGGAACGGTCCTTTCTGGTTTTTACCCGGCCATTGTACTTTCCTCTTTCAGGCCAGTGTCGGTGCTCAAGGGCAAATTGAAGAACAGTGTAAGTGGAATATTCTTGCGAAAGGCCCTGGTGGTTTCGCAATTTGTTGCGTCAGCTGCTTTGATTGCCGCTACTTTCATTGTTTATGACCAGCTCAACTTCATGATGTCGAAAGACCTTGGTGTGAACATCGACCAGGTGCTGGTTGTGGAGCGGCCCGGAATCGCGTCGCGTGACCGAAATGTTTTTAATTCCTCGATTGACGTGTTCCGCGACGAATTGAAGAAAGACCTGTCAGTCCAGGGTGTTTCTGCTTCGGCTACTATCCCTGGCAAGCAACGCGAATACAAGGCGATCGTCAAGCGATACGGTGTGCCGGATGATCAGGCTGTTACGATCAAGTTCAACAGCATGGACTATGACTTCATGGATGTTTTCAAGATGAAACTGATCGCGGGGAGGACCTTTAAGGAGGAGTTTACGCATGATCCCGATACTTCAGTGATCATCACGGAAACAACTTCAAGGATCATGGGTTACAAGAAACCAGAGGATGCCATTGGTCAAACCATGGCGATCACAGCATTTCAATGGAATCCCATTATTGTTGGCGTAGTCAATGATTACCACCAGGTTTCATTGAAGAAAGCTGTCGACCCGAGTGTATTCTATTGCAGCAAGTATGGCGGCGAGTTCTATTCCATACGAGTTCAGACCAGTGACCTCCAGGCGACCATCAGGCACGTGAACGAGTCCTGGACCAAAGCGTTCCCGGGAAATCCGTTCGAGTTCTTTTTCCTGGATGACTACTTCAACGCACAGTATGAAAACGAGAGAAAGTTCGGAGCATTGTTTACGGTCTTTGCGGCATTGGCCGTCTTCGTGGGGTGTATCGGCCTCTTTGGATTGTCGGCGTATACTGCCAACCAGCGAACCAAGGAGATCGGCATTCGCAAGGCGCTGGGTTCTACGGAGAATGGAATATTTCTTCTCCTCTCAAAGGAGTATCTGAAGCTGGTGGGTTTCTCAATCCTGCTGGCCATTCCCCTGGTGTGGTGGATCATGTCGGGATGGCTGCAGACATTCTCTTACCGGGTGAGTATTTCAACAATGGTATTTGCAGTGTCTGGCGCGATGGTGATGCTTGTTGCCTTCCTGGCAGTCAGTCACCAGACTTTGAAGGCGGCGCGCGTGAATCCTGTGGAGTCGTTGCGGTATGAGTGAGCAGGCTCTTGGCTCTCGGCTCTCGGCTCTTGGCTCTCGGCTCTTGGCTCTCGGCTCTTGGCTCTCGGCTCTTGGCTCTCGGCTCTTGGCT
>Ga0187893_10007499_pt1 | contig 17825 bp, 12 predicted proteins | sample MA1701074metaG_FD_139574 | JGI IMG/M metagenome (GOLD analysis project Ga0187893, IMG submission 139574) | White microbial mat communities from a basaltic lava cave in the Kipuka Kanohina Cave System on the Island of Hawaii, USA - MA170107-4 metaG ... | reverse complement strand
TGGCTGGAGGTTTTCAAGCATCGGATCGCGAATCCGGCAAACTGAGGTCGACCGGCAGCCCAAAAAGCTTTCGCCCGTTTCCACAGAAAACATCTTCGATCTGAGAATCGCTCAGGCGCATTCGGGTGACAGCCAGCTTGAGAGCCCGCAACGATTCATGGCCCACCAAAAGAGGGCGAATCTTCGCATAGCCAGCAGCTTTATTCCAGTCGAGGCTATTCTCGTACAGCCAAAGAAACTCATCGCCAATGGCCACACACCGGCCGCGGAAATGACTGATAGGAAAATCCGAACCCCACATCAACCGGTCGTGCCCAAGCGTCTCGATGATCGCTTCAAAGGCGCCCGCCTCGGTCACCGCAGAAGTATCGCACCAGACATTTCGCAGGCCCGCCAGCGACCGGATACCTTCGATCGTGTGATGAGGATTGAAGCCCCGTGCGGCATGAGCGAGGATCATGCGGGCGTTGGGATACTTCTCATAATACGAACGAATCTGCGATTGATTGGAGGGATCAGCCATGGCCCGGGCTCGAACCATGTGAAGGGTAATCGAAAGCCCCTCTTCGTGCGCGACTCGCATGTGCTCTTCCGTTAAGTACTCTTTCACTTCAGCGTCCCAGGTCGGGGTCCTGGAAGCAAACGTGTGATACACCTTGAGTCCCACAAACTTGTGGCGTTTGACTAAAGTGCGAATCTCGTCGGCCTCCTGCTTGGGCGAAACAATCAACTGCCCGCGCGAGTGCGGGTCCCGGGCCACCTCGCCCGCCACAAACCGGTTGGACTCTTCATATCGAACCTCGCTCAGGCCCCCGCCGAAGAACAGCCCGGAAGTCCGCCGCCCCGGAGTAATCCATTCCATCTGCCTTCTGAACTCATCCAAGGTAACAACAGCCGGTCCTTTTTCAATGAGAGAACGGGACGTCCAGTGACTCGCTTCATACAGGTGGGCATGACTGTCGAAGATCTGATCCGGAACAAATGACTGCAACTCTTTGGCGAAGAACTCCTGGTCGTATGCTCTAAGCTCCCATGTGGTCTCCATCGATGCCTCGATCCGTTCGCTGCGGCCTCAGCCGACACGAAGCGCATTGTTTCATTGTCAGAAAAGCGCTTGCTGCGAGAACGTCTTTTAAACTTTTTGTCGAATCTGCGCGTCCAGTTCTTGCATCTCCCGAACGATTCGCCGTGCTTCGGCCCGGACCATGAATGAGGGTTCTCCATAGATAAACAAATGCATGCCCCGCTCCATCCAGAACTTTGCATGCTCCCGGGACCCCACCACCATTCCAGCCGGCTTCCCTACCTTGGAGGATTCGGTCTGAACTCTCTGTATCGCCGCGACCATGTCGGGATGGTCTGGCTGAAAACACAGATTCATATTGAGCGAGAGATCATAGGGTCCCAGCATGGTCGCGTCAATCCAATCATGGCTCGCCAACTCGGGCAACTTCGCGATTCCCGCCGGGCTTTCAAACTGGGCGATCAGGAACAGATTTGCTTCAATCTCGTCCCATCCAGCGCGATCCAGGGTCCGATTGTGAAAGATCGAAGCGCCACCCGGCCCGCGCTTCCCCTTGGGAGGCGTGAACACGCCATCCCGCAAAGCGTCGAGCTGTTCCTGCCGCTCGGTCCAGGGAATCATCAGGCCCGCTGAACCCATATCGATGTACTTACGAACTAAATGATAGACACTCGATTCAGGACGAATGATCAGTGGAAAGTCGATCAGGCGCGCCACGCGGCAAAGTTCTTCCACCACCGGGAGGCTTGCAGACCCGTGCTCCAAATCGAGTACCGCGTAATGCATGCCTTCAGCTTTGAAATTTTCAAGATGTCCGGCCCAGAAATCGAATGTGATGATGGGGCCAATGGTCAGCTGCTTTTGTCGTATTCTTTCTTTTAGAGCTGAGGCAAGCACAATATTTTCCTTTCACGTTTGTTGGAACTAACAGCGATGTCTGAATCCAGCTCGTGCTGCACGGCTGGGCAACCATTACGAATGTCGTTCACCTCGTATTTTCCCGAACCCGACTGAGGACCATATTCAGGTTGTGGCGGGCATCACCGTAGTCGGGTTGGATTCTGAGGGCTTCTGAGTAATGCCTGACCGCCTCTTCAATCCTGTTTTGCCCAACCAGAATGTTCGCAAGATTGTTGTGGGCATCCGCATAGTCGGACCGCAGCCGCAACGCCTCAGAATAAGACGCCTCCGCTTCTGAGAGCTTCCCCTGCTGGGCGGACACGTTGCCCAGATTGTTGTGCACAGCCGCGTAATCTATGTTCTGTTGAGCGTCGGTCGGATCGGGCTTCACTTTCAAGGTTTCCCGGAATTGGGCGCTCGCTTCCTCGAGCCTTCCCAGTCGCGCCAGGGTCAGACCCAAATTGTAGTGTGCATCCACGTAGTCAGGTTTTATCTGTATGGCGCGGGTGAAGTGAGGCAGGGCTTCTTCTAACTGTCCCACGGCAGCCAAGGCGTTTCCCAGGTTATTGTGAGCGTAGGCATAGTCTGGATTCAGCCGCAACGCCTCAGAGTAGTGAACGATGCTTGCTTCGAACCGGCCTTGCTTCGCCAAGGCGAATCCCAGATTGTAGTGCGCATTCACCGAAGCCGCATCGGTGTTAAACCACCTCTCGTGAAAACGCCCGAACAGGCCTTGATCGGTTCGACGATCTTTCAATGAGCTTCCAATATCAGGGTTTGTACGCAGCCATTGTTGGCTGAAATGAACGTCGTCCTTAAAAGTGTCGCAGCGACCCACGGTGACCATCGTGGCACAGGCGGTAAGTATGACGCCACCAGCAATCGTAAAACGCCGAACTGGAACTCGCTGCCAGTAAGCCGAAGCCAGGAGGGCCGAAACGGCAATCAGGGACAACGACGGCAAAAAGACATAACGTTCATCGAATGCGGCTTCCTGGCGCAACAAATTCGCGGTTGGAAGTAGTGTGATCACAAACCATCCGATCCAGAATAGTGCTTGCCTGCCCAGTCTGTTTCGTTGCCGAAGAACCAGCAGAGAGAGAAAAATCACAACCAGAACTGTTAACGCCAGGCGCGGTGGAGAAAACCAGACTGGAATCGTGGGCTCGTAGACCAGCTCCTTGAAGGGCGCCACGATGGTTTGCAGAGCGTAGACCGTCGAGATTACAGGCCCGAGAAAACTTCCTGGCGCATACTGCGTGCCGCCGAAAAGCAGGTGGCGTATCAAGAAATAAACTAGAAGGGCGGGCACAAAAGGCGAGTAACGGAGAATCCATTTTCCGAATCCAGGTCCCGGGGAATCCGTCGACAAATTCAGGACATCTGCCAGAAGAAACAACGCCGGGATCACAACTGCCTGCTCTTTGCTGAGGATCCCTCCCAAAAACGCGAGAAACGCCATGGATCGCCAGCGCATTCCGCCGCGCAGGTAGGCATACACCGCCAACAAGGTCCAGACGGATGGAAACAGCGTCTCTCGTCCAGAAGAGATGGGGTAGACGCAGGAAGAGGCCAGGGGGTGAAGGCAAAACAGCGCAGCAGCCAGAATAGCCATTGAGGGCTGGATGGCAAATACCGGAAGCCGCAAAAGGCTGTAGGCTAGCAAGCCAGCCACACCCATCAGCGCTGCATTGACCAGATGAAAGGGAGCTGGATTGTCTCCGTGCAGTGATTTCTGCAGCAGCAGGCTTGTTCGTGTGAGAGGCCGGTAGTAGGGCAGCCTGGGGAAATGACGCTCCGAAAAGATTTTGCTGACGTCGGAAAAGGATTGTGGCGCCGGCTGCGCCAGAATAACCTGGGTGTCGTCGTAGATAAAGTCGTTATGAACTGACGGAACATACGCGAGGCAGATCAGCACGAAAAGCAGCAGAGGGACCGCGAAGTTCAACCAGAAATTGGATTGAGCCGGGATCATCACCGATTGTCGTTGTTGAACGGGTCTTCTCTTCTGAACCATTTGTTGAGAGGCACTGGTGTGGCGGCGATTCACAGTAACACGGCCTCACCACGAATCTGCGCAGGTCGTACCACATTCCACAACGGGCTGCCGGAAGCTCTCAGACCCGAACCCTCGCCGAGCGAATATCTCCATACTGCACACGATCGCCCAGAATAATCTCGGCCCATACTACGACGAGAACTCCATGTGAAAGTTCGACAACTGAGGGATAGGTCACTTGGCGACCCCAGATCTCTTCCCCTTTTCCAGGCACTGCAATTTCGGCCAGCGTCAATGGCTCTCCCCACGAAGCGGCATCGTCCCCGGAAAGGCGCAGCGTCAGGGGTGTGCGTAGGGGCGGCTTGCATGCGTCGTGCGTGAGAGCGATCCGCCCGTCGCGTAAGCGGAGCAGATTGTGCGAAGCCTGGCCGGCGACGATCGACGTTTTTTCGGCCGTGCTCCACGTTTCCCCTTTGTCTTGTGAGACGGACTTCCAAATGAAGCCGTCGTTGGTCCGCAGGAACATGAGGACGTTTCCGGAGCTTAACTCCGCAATGGTCGGCTCGTCAGCGCGGGCGGGCGAGGAGATGTCGCCGCAGCGTCTCCACGACCTGCCCTGGTCCGTAGACTTCAACACCCCAGCCGTTCTCCCGACGAACCCGTAGATCGGGAGTAGCAACTCGCCAGTCGAAAGTTTGATGCCATTGGTTCGACACCCCACTCTCTCAAATGCCACGCGCGGCTCGGACCAACCGCGGCCAGCATTATCAGTGTGACTGCAGTAAGTCTTAAACGATTCGGCTCCGATGGCATGCTCTCCCCGAAGAAACGGATAGCGGTTCCAGCGCCCGGCCGAAAAGAACAACCAGGTTCGTTTTCCGTCCTGAATAAAGGCCGGATCAAAATCAGACGTTCGGGGAAAGTCATTAAGAATCTCTGCAGGTCCCCAGTTCCGCCCTCCGTCTGGTGAGTAACACCCGAGGATGACTTGATTGACTGCCGCCTCGAAAGGTCCAGAAAACCAGGCTGCCAGCAGGCGGCCATCCGACAAGAGAGTCACGCTCGGGGCGTGATTGAATCCGAAGCGGTTCTGCGGATCATACGGGTCCTGGTCCGGATGTTTGTACACCAGGCTTTCAGAGAGCAGGACAGGCTTCGGCAACGCGGTTCTGTCTGCATGGCCACACACAGGTGCTGCGCCGAGTAGCAGCCGGCCTGAGGCTAAGGTTGAGCAGGAGCGAATTAGAAAGCGTCGACGATTCATTGTTCTCTCTACACTCATGTTCCTCAAAGGACAACGACAACGGGAGTGCACGCAGGGATCTGAGTTCCCGGGGTGGCGTGGAATATCAACATAGGCCGCCAGCGCCTTTTCGAGATCTCGTTATCTCCGCCAAGCCGATCCTCAATTTCCAGTCCCGGACACCCCCCTCTTCGCGACGGTAGCCCGTGTACCAGATCCGAACGCCCATGGAAGAGGACAACAAGAAGGGATGTCCTACGAGATCCTCGTCGAAGTCTGGCGCTTTTCCCGGGCGCAATACGGGCTTCCCGGCATTTAACATACTCCATCGGAGTCCGTCCTGACTCACCGCGGCGTAGATGCCGGGTGAAGGTTTCAGGTGCGACATGTAGAGAAGCAAGTACTGGCCGCGCCAGCGGCAGACTGTCGGCCCATAAGCATAGGACGGTTCAAGCCCTACAACTGGCTGCCCCTTGTTCTCGCGTTCCCAGTGTAATCCGTCACGGCTGCTGGCAACACAGAGGGTGTGATCGGTCTTCGGCGACCATGCGGCGTACCACATGCGGTAGCCATGCGCTTCCCGCAAGATCGTTGGAGTCGCCGCCTGCACCTCGTCGGGCGCCCCCTCAGGTCCGAGATCGAGTATTGGCTTACCATCATAGGCCCGCTTCCAGCGGATGCCGTCCGCGCTGATTGCCAATCCAATCCGATAAAAACCCAGGCCCGAGCCGTGCCACTTTGCAGCCATCCCCGTATACCACATCCAGTATTGTGAGCCATCAAAGAGCACCTCAGGGCCCATTACCTGCCCTCCATCGAACGCATCTTCCGGCCCGGTCTCCAAAACGGGATCCCCCCGATGTGCGCGCGTCCAGTGGATGCCATCTCTGCTCGTGGCCAATCCGATACCACCGCGCCCCATCTTCGAGTCATAGAGAGAGGAATACCACATTCGATAGGTCTTGCCGTCGTGGAGCACCGTAGGGCACGTCGCCCAAGTTGAATCGAAAGCGCCTTTGCGGCCCACATCAAAGACCGATCCACCTGAGGAATTTCCGCGAACCTTCACAATCAGAAGCTCACCGGCATCCCCTGTCGCGCGGGCGTTCGATGCAGCGTCGTACACACCGCCCAGAGCGAAGAGGGTCGCACTGATCGTCAGCAAAGTTCTCAGCATCTGCCAACTCCACATCTAATATATTTGTAATATGCGATCAACACAACACTTCGGTTGGCGCATCGGAGAAGGACCGTGCCGATGTTCGTCTGGCCAATCGCCAGTCGGTGTCTGTTCCCTGTCGTTGCCCGACCGTACCTTCACTGAAGGCTTCCACTTCCAAGCCCAAGCCTGGCCAAACGTCGCTCTTGACGTGGCAGGCCATTTCCCGCACTTGGCTATCGATGAACGAATCGAGTATTACGACATTGGCAAGGCCCGGTTAGTCTTGGGACTCCACGGGGCCTGGACCCAGGCTCCGACTGGAAACAGGTCATCGAACCCGTTGCCGCAACAAACGGTTGATGATTCCGGATAGATGGGCCCCTACGACGGGAACTGACGTGTGGGAACGGCGCGACCCACTCAACAGTCAGAGTCTGCTCCTGCGGATCACAATGGCGGGGTTCTCAGTCGCGTTCTCGATTTTCGAGGGTGGATGACATCACGATTTCTGCGGTGCCTGCGATTCGCTTCGCGCACATGGCAAATTACACCATGTGTGGGCCACCCAGGACTATCAACCCAACTTAAGTAAATGATCCGTTTCTAAACTTGAGGAATGGGAAAGAACTCCCCTTCTCAGATAGGAGGGGAGCTGTAATGCGGACGACAGAAACCGACCTGTACTAACTGCGCGGGATCAGTGCTTCGTTCAAAACGGCAGCGATTCGCGCCTCGGAGCCGGGTGCTACCCAGCACCAGTCGGTCAAGTTCGTGTCGCCCTCTGCGAAGGCCCGCTCGATGGGAACATAACCGGGAGCACATTCACCATATCCGAGCGTCATCACAAACGAATCGGGCCGGAGCTTTTGTGCCATCAACTGGAACTCCACGTACATCTCGCCGGGCAGCAGGACCATCTGGGCGGCTCCAAAATCGAGGACGGGCACATCGATCGGCCGGCCAGCCTCGACCCGCTGTCGCCAGCTCAGACCCAGGGCAGCCAGGCATTGGCCAAATGGTTTCGGATCCGTTCTCAGGCGTACCTCCAAGTCCCGCCTGGAAAAGCCCGCATCGCTGCGAGGTTCCAGGTTGAGCGGTAGCGATCGAAATCTGAGTGACGTCAGTTCGTGGCGGCGTGTCTCCTTCCATGCATCCACCATGGCTTGATAAATTCGATTTGCCAACACAGGGCGATTTTCCGGAGCCCCATCATTGTATTTCCCGGCTGTGACATTTCCGCTGCAACCGGAAAAATAGACCTGTCTGACTTTCTGGTCGTCTCTTTGACGGCGATCCCTCGCCATCCCCATAAAGTCACTCGACACACCTCCCTTCCCGTAATAACTCATCGGATGCGTTGCATAGCAACTCATCGCCAGCACGGGCTGCTCGCCATCCCAAAAGCTGAGAGTCTTCAGCCAGGGATCCACCATTCCCTCGGGCTGCTCGCGGATCCAGGCATCGCGGGTCGCACTGGTCCTGTTGAAGCGCAGGTTCCCTTCGGGCCCAACGTATCGCCGGTTCGATGCGACTTTTTCAACCTGCGCCCGGCCTAGCCCGATGTGCGTTACGCGTCGACTCTCCCGCTCGCTCCGTTGCAATGCCCGAGCCACACGTTGAACCGCAATTTCATGAAACTCCAAATCAAAGATGCTGCCAGCCGATTCTGAATCGTTCAGAAGGCGCTGGGCGGTGAGGTCGGCAATGGGAGCGTCGTGTTGGTGAATGCAGCTCACCAGGACTCGCTCTCTTGAGGTTCCAGCCGCCTTGGCCAGCACCGTCCGCCAACGGTCGTAAGCGTCGTTTCGCACCTCGCACCAATCTAGTGAAACCAGCACGATCGTTATCCCGCCGCCCCTGAGTACGAAACCATGGGCTGATAGCTGATCGTCGATTCGCTGCGCGGGAGTAATCCCTCCACCCATGAGTGCGTGACCCAGAGGCGGCGTGACATCGGCTTGAAACATCGAGAGCTTATAAGACGGCGCCGCGGAAATTCGGGAGGAAACCACAAAGGTTTCGGCCAATCCTGCAGCCAGTCCCTGCAAGGCTTGCCGTCGAGTCAATCTGCATCGAGGCGGCATCAAAACCTCCTTTCACTGATAACAAATACCACGGTTGCAACCACGAGCGTTCCGCCAGCGGCCCCGAAAATCCATCCATACGCTGTAAGGTCTGCCAGGAGGCCCCAGACGGGAGGGCCGATAAACTGACCCAGACTGGATGATGACATGTAAAGACTCATAGCCGTACCCGTTCCCGACCGGTGAAAACGTTCTGCCGCCAGCGAACTTAACGCCGGATAATACACTCCGTGACTCAGGCCAATAAGCAGCGCCAGCACTCCGAGGTGCCAGATTTGGAGGGATTGGGGCAGCATGGCGAGACAGAGTCCGTAGACACTCAAGCTGGCGATGGCAGCCAATCGCCGTGATCCCGTCTCTAATCGCTGAGTGATTCCAAGCCGGCTCACGACCGCGCCTGCGCCGTAGCCCACTCCGAAAGTAGAAATGGCTCCGGCCCCCAGGTGGTTGAGGGAGGGTGCGAGAAAACTTTGCCACACCGAATAACAGAACCCAAATGCGAACGAGTAAACCAGGATGGACCTCAGCCTAAAAAAATTTTCTTTAAACGTGTGGATGAGCGGTTCCGAGGGTAGATCTTCCCGCTGCAGCGACGCTGGGAGTCTGCGAAGAATCACGACGAGTGTCAGATAAATCACCAAGACACCTGCAAAAGTTCCGCCGATTCCCCCAAACTTCTTCAGGATTTCAGATAGCGAGGGTCCGGCCGCCAGCATGACAAACCCGGGCAGCCCAAAATAACCGAGCATCCGGCCGCGCAAGTGGACTGGTACTGAATCCGAGAGATGGAAAACAGCTCCGGAGATGACCAGCGCAGTTCCCGATCCATGCAGCATGCGACCCAGAAAGATCATGTTCGGCCACTTCAGAGCGAGCAGATAGCCGAAGCTGGCGGCAATACCGATGACAGCGCCGGCGACCGCCGTTGTGATATTTCCATATCGGTTGGCGATCTGGCCCGCCAGGATCTGAACTACAATGTAGACACTGAAGTAGGAGCCCACAGCCCAACCCACCTTCTGCGACGACCAGCCCTGTTGAACCAGAAACTCAGGCAGAAAGAGCAGCAGCCATATCGAAAGACTGATCAGGGCACTGATCTGCAGATAGGCGGTGAGTCGAAAAGCCTCCTGACGAGGTCGCGTTATTCTTGAGAGTACAGATTTCATCGATGGGGAGGGATGTTTCACTTCGCTAGCATGTCTCGAATAGGGAGTGGAAACAAACGGGGACCAGTGGGCAGGCTCATGCTCTAGGTCAGCGAAAAGCAACCAGCATCTGCCGCTGGCCAGGTAGGAACGGATCCCTGTTCCCAGCCAAGGCGGCATTGGCTCACAAACTCCCTGTGACACCACCGCCAGTTGAAAGCTTGATGCTCTCGCATTAAGAGAATATTAGCGATATTCAACTGTCACCGATCGCAGGATCGGCGTGTTTGCAGAGTCGGGACTTATCAAGGTCGCCTTATATTGCACCCAGCCGCCCTGGCCTTGCAGGCTCTTCAAAGAGCCGCCCGATTCCTTGAAAAAGCTTGCTTCACCCTCGGGACCTTGCCAGGGCGCCTTCTTCAGCGCCTCCCGACTGGAGGCTCGTCTGACCTGAAACTCCACCCCCGTGCGGAAAGGCCGGTCGGCCTCCCAAACCAGCTGGTGAAGTTCCGCACCTTCGCCCGCACTAAATGGCGCAGAAAGGTAATCATATCGATCGCTCCGGTTGTGGATATTTCCAATGTCCGAGACGGTCATTAAATGTGGACCGATACCCGGCAGCAGCGCTTTCCGCTCAGCAGCATATCCTTGCGCGCTGCCCCAATACAAAAACGAATCGTTCCGATGGTTGCCCTCATAGGAGTGACAGGTGAACAGGATGTCTTTCCAACCGTCGCGATCGAAGTCAGCAATCATTGCTCCTGAAGCGGAGTGCGTGGGCAGGAAACTGACTTGCTTCGCATCGAAGCCCTTCGGCCCGTTCCAGTAGATATACGAGGGATGATTCCTAGTCGATCCGGCATGGTAGCTGGTTAAAACAAGGTCTAGCCTGCCGTCGCGATTCAGATCTGCGACAGCGACATCTTCGTTACCAACCGACGGTAACACTTGACGCCGCTCTGGGGAGAATCCTGCCTTACTCCCCCAATAGATAAACGTGTCGGCTTCGGGAGAGCCTCCAAACGACCGTGATTTCCCTGGGGGAGGATTCTTGTCCCAAAGGTTCGCCACGATGACGTCCAGGTAACCGTCCCCGTTGAGGTCGGCAACTTCAACCGAGACCGCCGCGGCACAAGGAAGAGACTGCTTGTTCGCGTTATCAAAGGCTCCCGATCGATTCCAAAAGATAACAATCTCTCCGCCAGTCGTCGGAAAAACTACATCTGGCCACCCATCCCGATTCAGATCACCGACGGCATGAAATCGCACCGAGCCGATATTGAATACAAACCGGTTCGCCGTGGAGTATCCGGACGGTCCACCCCAGTAAAGACCTGCGCCCTGTTCGCCCGGTGCCCATTCGCTCAGACACAGATCGAGGTAGCCATCGCGGTTAAAATCGGCGGTCTGCCCTGACATCGCCTGCTTGCTCCCGATCGTGCTCTTCCGTTCCGTCGCGAATCCATGCGTGCTTCCCCAGTAGATCGTCGATTCATTCTCTGGAAAAAACAGGTCCGCAAATCCATCGGCGTTCAGATCGGCAGCCATGTGGGCGTTGGGACCCGCCGTGGGCAAGGATTGCCGCCTGGTACGATCAAACTGGCCCGCCCGGTTTCCCCAGTAAATATACGTGTCTGTGGGATTGCCAGCCGTTCCGTCCTCCTTGTTCGCAAACACCAGATCGATTTCTCCATTGTGGTCCAGATCGCCGATCGCAACGCCTGCGGCACCCTGCGTCGGGAGTTCGAGGCGTCGCTCCGTGGACAGCCCATCGACTCCTCCCCAGTAGACGTACGACACCGTGTCGTGCGAACCCTTGCCAGAACGATGGGCAAAGATCAGGTCCGCGTGCGTGTCACGGTTTAAATCGGCAATCTCACAGCGCGAAGTTCTCAGTGTGGGCAGGGCGGTTCTACGGTTCGGCTGCAATCCCCCTTTGGATGCCCAATAGACATAGGAAGCTCCGCCGCTGCTGTTGGCGAACACCAGGTCGGGCAAACCGTCAGCATTCAGGTCGCCGGCGGCCGTGCCGCTGGCTCCCATCGTGGGCAGTTCACTGCGACGATTCACCGAATATCCGCCAGACGATCCCCAATACACAAAGGATGAAATGGCGACGGTTTCAACGATATTGTAGATGCCCAGTTCCCGCCCTTTCAGCCGGAACGCATTAGCAAGCGCCAAATCTGGAAAGCCGTCACCATTAAAGTCCGCGACCGCAACGCCCGAAGTGAACTCTCCGGGCAGAAGCTGTGAGCGCTCCGCTGACAAGCCGCTCCGGCTGCCCCAATAAATGCTAACGCCGCCATCGTTAGCTCCATTGCCTTCGTTTGCAAAAACCAGGTCGGGAAACCCATCAAGATTGAGGTCTGCGATCTTTACATCGCGTCCATTCGTCGTCTTCAGGCTCAGACGGCGATTCGGGGAGTAGCCCTCGCGAGAACCCAAATAGACAAAGGACTGATGGAACGAGTCCTCAGCAACGTGATAACTCAGTCCGCTGTTGGCAAAAACGATCTCCGGGAATCCATCGCCGTTAAGGTCGCCGACAGCAATCGCCTCCGCGCCATTCGTGGGAAGCTCGGTACGAACGTCAACGTTCAGTCCTTGCGCACTGCCCCAATAGATCCAGGAGTTCAGGTCCGTCCGGGTGCCATTGAAGTTATTGGCCACTACTAGATCCAGGTGCCGGTCCTGGTTGAGATCGGCAAGGGCGACTGCCTTGGCCCCTTGGGTTGGCAGCGTGGTTCGCTCTGAGGACCTGAACCCGTTCTTTTGCAGGTACACGAACAAAGGAATGGCTTCGTTATTATCGTGGGTGCTGGGAAATACCGCGTCTACATTGCCGTCATTGTTCAGGTCGTAGAGATTAATGAGTCGCACACTGCCATCTGCGGCTACGTAGGTATTCGCGCCGCCATCGTCCGGCTCACCTTCGACAAAGTCCAGAAATGTGCGAGTCGTCCATGACTTGAGGTCGTTGGCAGGAATTGAACTCATACTTGAATACCAGCCTGCTAACACCATGATCCCAGATAAATAAATCCAGTGCTTACGCTTCATTTTGTCCTCGCAATAACTTGGCAGATCATCGTGTTTCCGGCCGGTTCGCCAAGGCTGACTCTCTCGCGGCTTCGGCTTTCATCCCCTGCGCCTCATAAACTCGACTCAGCAGTGCGTGTGCCTCCCTTAGTTCGGGTCGTTTGGAAACCAGGAGTTGCAGCACGCGCTGCGCTTCTGCCAAATTACCTTCAAGGAGATGCACACGGCCCAAGTCCAACTGGGGCTGGGCATCTTCTGGGGAAAACAGAGCAGCGGTGCGGAAACCCTGCGCGGCCTCTTTCCACTGTCCCAGCTTCGCATGACAGAGGGCGAGGTTATACAAGGCAATCACGTTGTGTTCGTCCAACTGGAGCACCTGCTTGAAGGCTGCGATAGCCCTGGTATTGTCTCCTTGTTGCGCATAGTTCACCCCAAGGTTGAGATGCGCATCGACGATGCGCCGATCCTTCTTGAGGATCTGGAGCAACTTTCGGATCGATTCATCGGTCCGTCCTTGTTCCGCATCATGCAGGGCTTCTTCCAGCAAGTTGTAGAGGACGAGCTTGTCCTTGGGATCCGACAGCTTAAACAGCTCATTTGGCGGGCGGGTTGCTGCCGACCGCGCTCCTCCGACGTAGCCCAGACTTCGCAATTGTCCTTCCGTTGCGGCATTACCGCGTTCCGGAGTCGGTGCATGCGCTGCAGAGCCTGCCAGGTATTCGCTTTGCAGACGTTCAGCCATTGCCGCCGCCTCGGCACCTCTTCCGGCCAGGACATTCTGTGTCTCGTCGGGATCGCGTGACAGGTCGTAAAGCTCTGCTCGGGGAGCTTTGATAAACTTGAGATTGGCCGAGCGCATCGCGACCAGGGGACTCCATTCAAAGTGATAATAAGGAAAATAACTTTCGCTATAAGCCACGCGGGGCAACGCGTCAGACTGCCCTTTCATGAAGCCAGCAAGACTCTTCCCTTCCATGGGAACTGAAATCGGAAGCCCAAGCAGTTCCAACAGCGTCGGGGCGATATCGATGCTCCTCACCTGATCGGGAACCACCCGGTTCTTGATGGTTGCCTGGGGGTCTCTCACAATGAGTGGAACACGTAGCGTGGAGTCGTACAAAAAGTATCCGTGAGTCTTTTCGCCGTGCTCGCCGAGGCTTTCTCCATGATCGCTGGTGAAGACAACAACCGTGTTCCTATCCAGATCCCGAAGCTTCATCGCTGTAAACAGATTGCCGAGAAGCGAATCCACATAAGCCACTTCCCCGTCGTACGGTCGTCCCGGATATTCGCGCCGATAGGGTTCGGGCGGATCGTACGGCGTATGTGGATCGAACAGGTGAATCCAAGCGAAGAACGGCTTCCGGTCAGGCACAGCCATCCACTGCAAGGCTTCGGTGACGACCGCATCACCGCGTCGTTCTGTCTTGCTGTTCGCAGCTGAACCAGGAGCTTCCGAGAGATCTGAATACACGTCAAACCCTTGCGCCAACCCTCCCGCCCGGTTGAGCACCGAAGCTCCCACGAAGGCAGCGGTCTCATAACCGGCCGCTTTAAAATGCTCTGCCAAAGTAATGTGCGTGGAGCCTAAGGTAAACCCGGCCTGATCTCGAACGCCGGTTGCCGATGGATAAAGTCCGGTAAAAATGGAGCAGTGTGCCGGAAGAGTGAGGGGCACTGGTGTGATCGTGTGCTGAAACAGAATTCCCTCGGCGGCGAGCTCATTAATGGCCGGAGTCTGGATCAAACGGTAGCCGTAGCACTCCAGCCGGTCGGCACGCAGAGTATCAACGGTTATCAGCAGTGCGTTTCTGCGGCCCTGGTCTGACAAACCTTGCTGGCGCGAGTCATGGGAAGTGGAACCCGGCCGGCAGCCCTGCAGCACTAGAACAATCCAGATCAGGAAAACCCACAATTTCATTCAGATAACAATCCGCTGGAGCATCCTTACAAAGAGCTCGCCAAACGCTCTGACACAGCAAAACCATTGCGGCCTGAGGAGCAAGCAATTCTTGGTGAACCTCGAGTTCCTTGCTCAATAAGGGACAGGTGAGCGGCTAACACGCGGCTCCTCAGCAGTACTCCTCGAGCCGCGATAAGAGCGTTGCAAACTCGTTCCTCGTGTTAAAGAAATGGAGGCTGACGCGCAGATGTCGTGGATCCTCAAGAGGAGAAACCAGGATCCTGTCTTCACGATCTAACCGCTGGTGAACCGCTGTCCCCAGACTGCCCTTCGGCAGTCTCAAGACGACGATTCCGCTTCGTTCCGCATCTCCGAGAGGAGACACTAACTCAAACTTCTTCGAGTTGCGAATTGCCGTTGCAGCCTCCAATGAAAGCTCCTGAATTCTCGCATACACCCGCGCCATCCCCAGATCTTCCAGCCAGCGCATGGCCTCGGCAAAGCCGCCGAAGTTGAATTGTGCCCGAGTTCCGTATTCATAACGCCGCCCGTCCGGATGCCATTCGAATCGGCCCTGATCGTCATAGAATTTGTGGCTATGAGCACCCGTGAAGGACACGGGAGTTGAGTCCAGAAGATCCTTCCGAAGCAGAAGCGCTCCCGCTCCCTTCGGACCCAACAGCCACTTGTGCCCACACAGGCTATAATAATCCACCCCAAGCGCATCGAAACGAAAACAGATATTTCCAGCAGCTTGGGCTCCATCTAGAAGCAGCCTGACGTTGCGAGCCTTTAACGCATCGGCAAGTGCCTTCGCCGGAATGACGCGGCCATTGCGACGCGACACGTGGCTCATGGCCACGAGACGAGTTCTTGGAGACAACTCGCGGAGGACGTTGGCCACAACATCTTCTCCGACCTCAATGTTTGCCTTGCGATAAGTCACTCCGAAGCGTGCGTGGAGATTGTATGAAGGCATCATCAGCGCCGGATGCTCATGATTACTGATGATGATCTCGTCGCCCGGTTTCCAGTCAATCGACCAAAAAACGATGTTCATTCCCTCGGTCGTGTTGTGCGTCAAGGCGACCTCTTGCTCTCGCGCCCCGAAAAGCCTAGCAATCAACGGTCGGCAAGAATCCTCCGCTTCCTGAAGTTTCTGAGCGTAAGCCGCAACGGCTGGCCCTTTCAACTGATACTCCATCAGTTCACGCACCCGCTCAACCACTGGCAGGGGCGAAGAACCAAATGACCCGGTCTGGAAATAGATCCGCTCGCGGGTTACAGGCATCTGGTCCCGAACTCGCCGCACCCAGTCGGGAATCGCGTCCACCAACTCTGAGCCCTGCAACTCCTGTCCGATCCGATTCCCGGGCTGTCGAGCAATCATGCTGCTCACTAGCGGAACGGTTCCCAGACTCTGTAGGAACTGTCTACGCTTCATCGCTAGGCCCTTTGGCGGAAAGCAAATGAATAGAGTTCTGCACTCTTCAGGTTGAATTTCAAGCTCACAGGCTTCCCTGCCAGCCTTTCCACTTCGGAACGGCCTTTCCAGGTGACAGCCTTGCGGAGATCGTCTCCGGTGAACACATCGGAGGGTCCAAAACCATCGATCGCACGTCCCGCCGAATCGAGTAGTTCAACAGTGATGCTCCCTCCCGGCCGCGTGAGTGCGTTCAGCTCCAAACGGCTGCCAACGAAAGCCACCGGAACGGTGGTCAACGTTCCGCCCTGAGCCGGCCCATCCGCAGAGACGAAGCGATCCAGTTTCCACTTAGCCAGCCCGATGCTGCCGGTATATTTCGTACCTCGCCCTGTATTCTGCGAGCGGTACAAACAGGGGGTTCCATGCGTGTAGTTCGACGAACCATAATACAGCCAGATCTCGTCCTTGACCCTTAGCGCCCTGGATTGTGTGACAAAGAACCCGCAATCCCAGTCTCCAACCTGGCCGCGAGGTACGATGGGAGTCCTGAAAGGCCGATCCCAGTGAACCAGGTCGCGGGTCACTCCCATCTGGAGTTCCCCTGGCCCTTCGTGATTGCCGTAACGGGCGTTGTTATTGATGGTAAACATCCAGGGAAAACCAAGCGTGCAGCTTTCCGCCACGTAAAAACCCAAACCATAGAATTCTGTTCGCATCAGTGCCGGATTGTCTGGAACGTCGAGCACTGCACGCACCTCCTCAATTCGCCGCAACGAACCAGCGTCATCTTCCAAATCGGCCGTCCACACCAGCTCTGGTTCAGTCCAGTTCGTGAAGTCGCGGCTGGTAATGAGATAAAAGACGCGACGGTTGTGCCCTCGAACAGGTGTTCCAATCTTCGCCAAGGCGACGTACAACCGGCGGCTTTCGTCGTAATATCCTGTAATGACGTCCGATCCGGGGCAAATTCTCTTTGAGCTATATTGAGTCCAGTTGAGTCCATCGGGAGATACCATCGTCTGATAACCCGCCATCGACTTGGGCTGGTCCACATAGCAGATCATCTTGTATCGCTTGGCCGGATCGCGTTCGCGGCTGTCTTTGATCACGCTGGCAAGGTGCGCATCCACAAGAACCCCGTTATGCTTGGACCCGTCCTGCGCTTTTATGGTTCCGACCAAAGGCTTCTCCCAGTGGATGCCATCCTGGCTCGTGGCGTACAAGGTGGGGTTGTTGGACGAAGGACCTTCCGCGCTCGGCGTAAAATAATTCGGTGCTTCGCCGATGTACCACATCTTGAAAATCTTGTCTTCTTCGTCGTAGAGAACGTTCCCGTAGATTTCCAGGCGCCAGCCTTCCCAGGGTTTGTCGGCTTTCACGATGGGATTACCCGGGTGAGGTTCCGCCGGATGTTGCGTGAAGGCGACTTGATTGGATTCGCGCACGAGCACCCGGTCGATGAATAACTGGGCCCGATCGCCAACTGGAAACGGACTTGCTGGACTGAAGTCCGGAAGATATTTGCTCTTGGTCTCGTTCGACTGGGCCGCCAATGAGAATGCGGACGGCATCAGGAACGTTCCACTTCCGACCAACTTCGAAAAGTTCCTTCGGTTCACAAGTTCCTCCTCTTAAATGGTGTTGGAGGCACCGTCCTCAAGGGCGGCGCGCAAGGCTGGTCAGGCATACCTACGCGAAACCCGCCTTCAGCCAGAGGTGGCGTCTGATACAAGGCGGGTCGTCTCAAGGCCATAGATCGAAACCGTTCGCAGCGTTTTGATAGGGGTAGGGAGAGCGTCCGGCTCCCCCTCCCTCCGAACCGTACAGGCGGGTCTCCCGCATACGGCTCTCCAGTCGGTGGTTTTACCTGGTTAAGGGTTGACAGGCCATAGCA
>Ga0187893_10007497_pt1 | contig 17829 bp, 10 predicted proteins | sample MA1701074metaG_FD_139574 | JGI IMG/M metagenome (GOLD analysis project Ga0187893, IMG submission 139574) | White microbial mat communities from a basaltic lava cave in the Kipuka Kanohina Cave System on the Island of Hawaii, USA - MA170107-4 metaG ... | reverse complement strand
GTCTCACCTCGATTCCGATGTAAACTAACGTGCTTCCCGCAGGTCGGGGCGTGGCTCAGCCTGGTAGAGCACCTGGTTCGGGACCAGGGGGTCGGAGGTTCAAATCCTCTCGCCCCGACCAATTTGAATCAGATGATCACGGGTAGAGCAGGCCGCCAAATCGAATTAGGGTGCGAAGAAAGTACAACCGGGCGCATGGGCGTCACCGGTTGAGCGTTTGCTTGTCACCCGGAGCATGACCGATACTTTTGAGAGGGAGAGAGGATTGGAGGCAGCGATGAGCGCGAAAGCCAAAGGCTCGAAGGCGCCCGCAGGCGCCGAGTCCGAGTCGCCGTCGATCGTGGTTCCGGTGCCGACGTGGATCAAGGGGGCCGCTTTCGTCGTCGCGCTCTGGGGCGGTCTCATTACGTGGCAGATTCAGCGAGGCCTCGGAAAGCTCGACCTTCTCGCCGATCACGTCGGTTCGATCGATACGCGAGTGGCCGTCCTCGAGGAGCGTCTCCCGCAGTCGCTCGCTAAGGAACTCGCACCTCTCACTGAGGAAATGAGAAAGCTCGCTCTCGAGCTCGCGGAGCTCCGAGGCCAGCTCGGGGGAAAAGCCTCCGCGTCTGCAAAGTCGAGCGTCAGCGACTAGCTTAGCAGCTAGCGGCGGCCCTCATCGCCCTCACTTGCGCGGCTCGAGGCAAGCGATAATCCCGTGGTCGTCATCGAGACCAGCATGGGCAACATCACCGTCGAGGTGTATCCCGACCGCGCCCCCAAAAGCGTCGAGAATTTCCTGGGATACGTCAAGGACGGCTTCTTCGACGGCACCGTCTTTCACCGCGTCATCCGCGGCTTCATGATCCAGGGAGGAGGCCTGACTGCTGATCTGCAGAGAAAGCCGACGCGCGCTCCGGTCGAGAACGAGGCCTCGAATGGCCTCAAGAATGAGCGCGGCACCGTAGCCATGGCCCGGACCGCCGACATCCACAGCGCCACCTCTCAGTTCTTCATCAACACCGTGTACAACCGTGCTCTCGACCACAAGGGCATGGGCGCCGGCGACTACGGCTACTGCGTCTTCGGCAAGGTGATGGAAGGCATGGACGTGGTCGACGCGATCGAAAAAGTGAAAACCGGAACAAAGAACGGCTACAAAGACGTTCCCCTCGAGCCGGTGGTCATTAAATCCGTCCGCTTGAAGACCGAATGAGAGGACGAGCGCCGCGTGTGGCCGCCGTCAGGGACGAGCTCTTCTTGGCCGCGTTCGTTACCAGACAGGCGTCCGGAGCCGGTAGGCGATTCCCGGACGAGCAGAATTGACCTTGGGAGACTCAGGACGAAGTCCCTGCGCTTCGCCGCATGAGCTCTCGGAACCTCGGGTACGCTCGCAGCTCGTCGAACCAGACGCCCCTTTGGCGCCAACGAGATTGTCGCCATGCTCTCCATAGGCCTTTTCCAGCCAGGCCATCGCCTGGGTCTTATCTGCCAACTTGGCGTAGACGTCTGTAAACCGGAGCGACATACCGTCGCCGAGACAACTCTGCTCCGAGGACATCCGCATGGACACCGGAATCGTGGACATCGCCGCCTACTCCCGGGGCGAGATGCAGTTCGACATCCACGAGCTCATGAATCCCAAGCTCCGCAAGCCCCTCACCGAAGAGAGCTGCTCTCTTACGTTCCCCCACCAGTGCCGCCTGCACGGCGGGAAGGTGGAGGGGAGCTGGGAAAAGTGTACGGCGAGAAGGTCAGCGCATCGTGAGCGCGGGATCTTCGCGTTGGCGATAGCCGCGGAGAAGCTGCGGTGCCGCCGAGCTCACCCGGGTCAGGTCGTGACCGTTCAGCGGATTTTCATGGCCGGGTCACCGAAGAGGTGATAGATGGTGAGAAGCTCGGGGAGCGCGCCCGTCGTGGCGTAGGCCGCCTGAGCGGCAATCACGGCGTCCCCGAGACGCCGGTGAGGCTGGTTGAAGATCTCCTTCAGCAGCAACTTGTGGAATTGGTGCGCCGGCGCGTTCAGGCTGAGGCCGCTCGGAGAGAACGCTGCGACCGCTCCCTTGCCAGGGGCCTTCACGATCTCTTCGGCGAGCGAGTTGAAGTACGGAAAGTGAAAGTAGCCGTTCAGGCAGTTCATGGTCAGCAAAAGGGGCTGCTTCGGCTGGGGAGCGAGAGAGGCGACGTCACCGATGTGGAAGAGGTTTTCATCCGCCCACAGGTGGATGCCGCCATGACCCATGTAGCTCACCAGAGAGGCTCCGGAATCGAAGGTGTCAACGATGCCCTGCCGCATCGCCGGAACTCCGAGCTCGGTGAGGTGAAGTTTGCGAACCTCCCTTCCTGCCAGGACACCGGCGGCAATCTCTTCGGCGTCGGCCACAAAGTCTCCCGCGCCGTCTGGATTATCGGTGACGAGCGCTAGCGGAGGCACGTCCAGGGTTTCGCTCGCTTCGAACGCGAGGATCTTCGCGACCATCGCCCGAAGCTCGTGGCCATCGGCGGCCGGCAACCTTCCTATGGCCAGGTCGGGCAGAATGTCGTCTCCGTTTACCGCGGCAAAGGTGGGATCGGAGGCCGTCCACAGGTAGGAGGTCTTCACCAGCAAGGGCGGCACGCGGTTCACGACGCCCGTTCCCAGGTAGTCCTTGTAGTCGTAGGTCGCGTCTCCCAAGAGCAGGACGTACCGGAGCGTCGGCTTGGGCCAGCGGTGATAGGCGTACTCGAGAAACTCCCGGAGCGCCTCGGGCCTCGACTCTCCAAAGCCGAACTCCTCGAAGACGTCTTCCACGGCAACCGCCTTGACCCGGAGACCCTGGCTTTGGCGAAGCTCGAGCAGAGGCTCGGCGTCGACCAGAAACGTCCGCGGACCTATCACCAAGTAATCCGCTCCCGCTCTGACCGTCTTCAAGCGGGTGGAACCGGACCTTCTCACCTCGGGCCGAAGCACGGCTCCATCCGACACCGCGAGATAGCTTCGGCCGGCCTCTGCCCTGAACCGCACCGCGCCCTCCGCCGTGGTCTCCGTGCCGCTCAGCCAGCGCGGTCGGTCTTTCTCCGTCACATCGAGGACGCGAGCAAGAAAGCCGACTCCGTCCAGAGTCGCGACCCCCGATTGGCTCCATCCGCCCTCCAGGCGTCCCCCACGGACGGAAAGCTGGCGCGGGTAATCGAGCTCCAGCCGGTCCAGCATCACCATCGAGTACGCGGCTTCCGTGTCTCCCACGTTCTCGACCTCGACGAGGTTTTCTCCTTCCCGGAGAACTCCAGTGCCGAGCTCCCCCTCCACCCGCCGCGACTTTTTGCCGTTCCAGCTCGCTTCGGCCCAGAAGCTTCCGTTGACGTAGACGCGCAGATGATGGTCCGGGTCGGCGGGTGAGTCGCTCACCCCCTGCAGCCAGACCGACAGTCGCGGGGCTTCCCCATTTGACGCGAGCCCATCGAGCTGGAAGCGGTAACTCTTCGTGACCGGAGCGAAGAGCACATCCCAGAGCCAGAGGTCCGGCGCGTCGAGAAGGCCTGCTTGATAGAGTCGTTGCTCCTCGAGCTTCAAATGCTCCCAGTAGTAAGCGGGTTCGTCCCCCCAAGGCGAAGCGGGAGCGGCTTCCATCGTGCTTCCCCCGCCGCTCAGCTCGAGCTCGTAGACCGCTTCGCCACCGTAAGGGTTGGCTTCCGCCCCCTCGCCCACGAAGTACAGCCGTGAGCCAGGACCCCACCACTCTCCCGCAGGCTCGATATGAAGGGGAACCGACTTCCCCTGACGGCTCAGACGGAGCGAGCTCTGGCGGACTCCCAGGCCGGCGCTTCGCTGGAATATTTCCTCGTAGCCGACGGAGTAGAGACCCTTCTCACGAGTGAGGAGTCGAGCCACTACGCCCCTCATTGTGTGGCTCGGCCTCGGGCGGTAAAGGCGGCCATGCGGGCTTCCCTCGGTGCGGTCCCTGTCATGGAAAGACAGTCGGACGACGAGACGACGCGCCCAGAGAAGCCGTTCCGCCGATGCATCCCAGCGCAGGGGCGCGAGCTCCACCTGCACTTTCTTCAGATCTCCCTGGAAGCCGACGCCCAGCAACCGCGCGTTTCGTTCGGGGAACGAGACATTTCGGCGAAAACCTTCGGCGCCGGAGCGCGACCGGAGGCGAAGGCCCACCGTCCCCTCGGGCGTTGCCACGACCTCGGCGAGATCGGCGCCCGAGAGACGCAGGCCGGTAACCGACTCGACCGAGTGCGCGTGGATGGCAGAAAGCGCGACTCTGAGGCCTTTGACCGCTTCCACCCAGGAGCGTTTGACCGGAATCGAGGGTGCGTCGGGCTCGCCCGTCGCCTCAAAGCCCGGGACGGAAACCCTTGCCGTCCCGTCCGGTTGGGGCTCCAGGTAAAACCCCTTGGTGACGAGCTCCAGAACAACATGCCTTCTGCCCCGCTCGAGAACCCGAAACGAGTTGGCCCATGGGTCCCCATAGGTGATGAGGTCCGAGCCGCCCCCGTCCTGACCGGGTGTCTCTCCTGAGGCAGGGGGAGCTCCCGCTTCGGGCGTCGCTGAGACCGGTCCGTGAAGCTCGGTCTTTCCCGTGGTTTCGATGTCTTCGAGCTTGTAAAAATACGTGATGCCGTTCGTGAGACTCGAATCGCGATAGCCGTAGCTGGCGCCAACCGGCGAGGAGCCCAGACCGGGGATGGCGCTCGCCGTGATCCTCTCGTAGGGTCCCTCTCCGGCCGTCGCGCGATAGAGGTGAAATCCGAGGTTATTGAGCTCCGATGCCGTTTCCCATTGCAGCTCGACGGTGCCGTCTCCACCTCTCGCGCGGAACGAGGCCAGCTCCACCTCGGTTGTCGCGCCCCGCTCGTCCGCTCCCCGGTCCCAGAAAGCCCCGAAGGGGCGTCCTCCCCCGTCAATGTCGTACGAGAAGCTCGTGAGGGTCACCCCCGTGTCCACCGCCACGGCTCCGCTCTTGAGGTGCAAGTTGGAGTTCGGGGCCACGAAGAGATCGCTTGCAGCAACCAATGTCTGAGCGCTCGCCCCGGGTGCCGTGAGATCGGACGACGTGTTGTTGGAGCTTGCTGCCGAGAAGCTCCCGCCTCCACCCGCGTTGAAGTTTGCTCCCGCGGTTGTCGTCACGATCGTGTTCCTGACCATGACGGTGGTAGCGTTGGTGAAGATACCGACTCCGTCAACCGGTTGAGCCATGTTGTCAATCGAGCAGTTCTCGATGGTGAGCTGATCGGTTGCCTCGTCCGCCTCGATTCCTCGTTGATCCCCGTCCCAGACCATCGTGTTTCGGATGGTGACCGTTTTTCCCCCATCTCCGGAAAGGCCAATGCCGCGCACCGTGTTGGCAGCGTCGAAGAAGTCGTGAACCAGAAGGTTCTGCAAAAGAATGTTCGCGGGCCCGATCGCGCCGCTGACCCCGACCTGCACCCCGCGGTAAGCGGACGCCCCCCGCGCCCGAATGACTTCCAGCCATTCGATGGTGACGTTGTCGTCCTCGATGCCCAGTCGATTGGGGTTGTTCTGGAAATCGAGGACGACCCCGGCGCCGGGAACTCCGTAGTGTCGGTTCCTGCCGTCGGCGGTCAGCGTGATGTTGTGCGTTGCGTCCGTGGTCGAGCCGTCGATGATCACGTTGGCGGTCAGCGCAAAGGGGGTGTCCTCGTAGACAATCCCGACCTCACGGCGCTTGTCGGCGACGAGGCTCGGACTGGCAGGCGGGAAGAAAGTGCAGGGGCCGCCGTCGATGCAATTCTCCCAGGCGGCGAGGGTGGCGCCCGTCTTGTACTGACGCGCGAGGTTGTAGGGGTAGGAGCCGCTTGCGCCGGTGAAGGCGGTGGTCAGCCGTAGCTTGGTTTCGGATTCCACCGAGTACACGGTGTAGTTGGTCCCGGAGATGGTGATGACGTCCCCGCGGCCGCGGTTTTCCGTCTGCCACATCGTGCCGCCTGTCCCCGTCACCACGGGGGAACCTTGAGTCGCCGTGACCATGCCCACGGAGTAGTCGGAGGCCGTGCCGATGGACCGGTAGTTCGTCGTCGGATAGGCGTTGAAGGCGCCGAAGAAGTAATGGCAATCGGGGGGTGAGAATCCACCCGTACAACCTCCCGCGGCCTCGTTGACGTGAACATAGGTGCCCACCTCGAACCCGTCGGCAAGCAACGCCTGAATCCGGTTGGGGCTCAAGTCCCTCCGGAAGGAAAGCGAGACATCGCCCACCATCCGGTCGCTTCTCTGATAGCCATCGGCGCTGTCGTTGTACCGCTGGACGACGACATATTCCGGCTGAAAGCCCACTCCGGTGATCGGCCGGTTGTCGATCCCGTTTCCGGTGTACTCCCCGACTCTCATCCTTCCCGCCACCTCGTTCCAGGCCACATAGTGGTAGGTTTGGCCGTTCTCATTGGGGTCGTCCTGGGGTTCGCTGCCGCTCTTCACCACGGTAAAGCCATCGGTGTCGAGAGAGGTGATCCCGTCCGCCATTAAGCCGCCCGGGGAAAGCCGCGTGCTGAGGTTCGGTCCGAAGCTCTGCCTGCTCGTGCGGTGGACGGCTCTGTTGTTGCAAGCGCACATCGTCAGGACGTAATCGGGGGAGAACCCCAACCCGGTGATGGACTGGGGATCCCCGTTACTGATCCCATTGCCGGTGTAGGCTCCCACGCGGATTTCCGCGTCTGCTTTCCAGGCGGTCCAGTAGTAATCGCAGGGGCTCGTTCCCGCGGCTCCGCACAGGTTCAGCGCATTGACGCGGAGGTCGTTGCCCACGGTGAACCCGTCTGCGTCGAGAGACTGAATCAAGTTCGAGGCCAACGCCTGCGTTCCCATGAGCGGCTTCGTGTTGTCGCCGGTCATGGTCGACGTGCGCATGACCCCCGAAGTGGCACTCTCGAGGGGGCAGCTCGGGTTCACAAGCGGATCGCAGAAGTTGACTTTGAGAATGACGATATCCGGGCGGAAGCCGAGACCGGTGATGGTTCGCCCCGCGACCCCATCGCCGGTATAGGTACCCGTGGCCATCTGGGCGTGGACCGAGGCCTGGACCCCGAAACAGGAAACGACGAACGCGAGAATGCCCGGGAGAACGTGCCTCTTCGGAAGGTACCCCAAGTCCATGGATCTTCTGGAGGCCGCCCGCGTGGTCGCTGAATCGAGACGGCCTGCAACCCTCTGACACGACGAGCGGCTCCAGAGCACACGGCGCCTCATGAAGCGGGGAGACAGCAAGGCGCGTGCCAAGGCGATGGGACCGTTGACTCGATGAAATGAAACGACTTAGGAAGACGTCGACACCGGAAGATTGCCGTCGGGTGTAGGCGATTCGCCACAGGACGCCAAGGAACCACCGCGCATCGCCCGGAGGAATGGCTCGGACGCCGTTCCCAGGCGGCCTGGCTCGCCCGCCAGCGACGGCCACAATCCCCGTACGAAGCTCACGGCTCGATCCACCGCTCGAACTAGCTTAGTTAAGTTAGTTAAGTTAGGAGAGGTGGACTCCGTGTCCAAGGAACTTCCGGTCAAGGTAAATCGAAGAGTTTTGCATCCCGACGAGCCACCGGTCGTAATCCATCATGTCAGTTTTCACAGGTTGGGAGGCGAGATCCCCATGGATGTCGGCTTTCACGACATGGCGAAAGTCGTGCGCCAGGTGCAGGAATACAGCGCGACGGAGGATCCTCCTTTCACGAAAGACGAACCGTTCGAGATCGACGTCACTGTTTTCGCCCAGTACGGAATGGGTGCCGATACTTTCGCACGCCTACGCCACAACGTGGAGGAGATCTACAACGCGTTGCTCAGTAGCGGTCACATTCCGAGCGAGGAACAGTCAGGAGAAGAGGCAAAATGATCGGCAAAGCTACATACAACGAAGCGAACGAGCGCTTTGTAATTGCCGATCGGCTCGCCAAACTGAAGGGCTGGAGCGGAGGGAGCGCTGGTCTCGTGTCTTGGGTTGACACTGATGCAACCAAGGATTTCGTCAGGTATGTTGAACGTCACTTCAACGCGATGCCGCAGGCGCGGATAGAGCTCGAACCGTACGCTGGAGAGTGGGTGGTGATTTCGGAGAACCAAGTCGCTGAACATGGAATTGACCTCGCAGACGTAGTGGGGCGAGCACGTCGAAGAGGAATAAAACCATACGTCATTTTTGTCGAGCGACTGGAAAGAGGAGTGGCGCGTTTATCCCTCTGAGCGCCGATGGTCAACGTCTCCTACAGCCATGCGCTGTCGTACGGTTACGACAGCGGTCGTGGGCGGCCCATGCTACGAGTCCAGGTCGGCAATCCTCGGAATCGAGACCTCGCCATTCAAACTCTCGCGCACCTGGATTCAGGGACCGACATGACGATTTTTCGGGGAGACGTGTGCTCTGTTATCGGGATTGAGCTGATGGCCGGTCCGGAGAAGCGCTTTCAGACCTCGGTGATCGGAGCGAGTTCTCTAGTCGCACACGTTCACCGGGCCAAGTTGGTCCATGAGGTTCTGGGAGAGTACGACATAGAGATTGCATTCTCGACGCAACCCATTCCAGAAATCTTCTCGGTCTAGATTTTTTCAACTTGTTCAAGATTGGATTTGAGGATCGGGCTAGTCGAATCCTGTTCGAACCTGAGTAGATGGGTCCGTCCCATCTATGCGCGCCACGTCCTGTACGTGAGCACGCTCAGGAGCGCGCCCAAAGCCACCCAGAAGATCCACGTAAACCAAGAACGGGAACACGAGCACAGCCTGGACGGAGTTGCCGATGTGCGCTGGATCGCTTTTCCTCCCGACAAGCCTGTGGTACCGTCGCCGAACCGAATCGCCACGGGACCGAAGGGGGGTCGTCCATGCGTTCCCGAGCGTCCGCCCAGAACCGGTTTGGAAGCAGCCGTTTGCGGAAGGCCGTGCGGCTCTCCCCGATGGTGGTGCTTCTCAGTTGGCTCGTGGGTTACGAGCACGGCTTCACACCCGCCCCCGTGGCGCAGGCGCAGAGCGGCGGCCCGACGCGGAAGCTTCGGATCAAGGACCGCTCTCTCGCCTCGCGGCTGGACCGGACCGGAGCGCGTCTTGTCGCCGACTACGGCGGCTATCTTCTTTATGAGGCTCCGGCGGCAGCCTCTGCCGAAGCGCGGACGACGGCGGGGGTCGAGTTCCTCGACGAGTACCGCTACGTCCTTCTGAACAGCGGCCCCGTCGACACCGAGAGCGCCGCCGTAATGAGCCGGCGAGGCGCGCGCCGGCAAGCATTCGGCGGCAGGCGCATGCACATCGTTCAGCTCGTCGGTCCCCCCCGGCCGGAGTGGCTCACCGCTCTCCGCGACACCGGCGTCGAGATCGTCACCTACGTTCCGCATAACGCCTACCTTGTGTATGGGGACGAGGCGAGCCTTCTGGCGCTCTCCGACCTCGGAGTTCGACGCTTCATCCAGTACGAGGCGCCCTATCAAAGCGCGCACAAGGTCCATCTGCGAGCACGGCGAGCGGCTCAGCTCCGCGCTCTCCGGCGAAGCACGCCGCCGCGGGCGGACGATCTCTACGCCGTCCAGCTCGTGAGCGATGCGTCCACAAACTCCACGACCACGGCCCTCCTTCGAGCGCGCTCTCGCGGGGCGGTGCGCGGTCAGTTCCGCGTGCGCAACTACCTCAACGTGATCGTCCCTCTCACCTCCGCGGACATCGACGCGGTGGCGGCGCGACCAGACGTCGTCTCGATCCAGCCGTTCGTCGTTCCGCAGAAAGCGGACGAGCGCCAGGGCCAGATCGCGGCGGGGAATCTCTCGGGAACTCCGGGCTACCTCGACTTCCTCGCGGCCAGCGGGTTTACGCAGGAGCAGTTCTCGGCATCGGGGTTCGCGGTCGATGTGTCCGACAGCGGCATCGATAACGCCACATCGCTTCCCAACCATCCTGGTCTGTACATTCTGGGAAACCGTGTCGCCGCGAGCCGTGTCGCGTACAACCGCCTGGAGGGCTCCGCGCTCTTCGGCAACACCCTCGAAGGCTGCGACGGGCACGGGAACATCAACGCCCACATCATCGCCGGGTACAACGACGGCTTCGGGTTTCCCTTCGCCGATGCCGACGGCTTCCACTACGGGCTCGGGATCGCGCCCTTCGTGCGCGCGGGCTCTTCGGTGATCTTCGCTCCGAATTACACGTACCCCGACTTTCCCGACCTGCAGGCGAGAGCGTACCGGGACGGGGCCCGCATCAGCAGCAACAGTTGGGGCGGTCTCGTGTACGGGGCCTACGACGTCACCGCGCAGACGTACGACGCTCTCGTCCGCGACGCACAGCCCGCAGGCGCAGCCGTCTCGACGCCGGGAAACCAGGAGATGGTCATCGTTGTCGCCGCCGGCAACGAAGGCTTCGACGGGCTCCGGTCTCCGGCGACGGCGAAGAACGTGCTGACCGTCGGCGCGAGCGAGAACGTTCATTTCTTCGGCGACTTCGACGGCTGCGGCCTCGACGACACCGCCGCCGACGGAGCCTCCGACATCGCCGACTTCTCGAGCCGGGGGCCGACGGAAGATGGACGCCTCAAGCCCGACCTCGTCGCTCCGGGAACCCACGTGACGGGCGGCGTCTATCAGACGGCGACGCCGGGAGCGACCGGACAAGCGCATCCGTGCTTCGACGGCACGGGCGCCTGCGGGATGTCGTCGGGGCTGTTCTTTCCGGAGGGACAGGAGTTCTATACGACGTCTTCCGGCACGAGCCATTCCACTCCCGCCATCGCCGGGGGAGCGGCTCTGGTGCGGCAGTTCTTCCTCAATCAGGGCATGGCCCCTCCGAGCCCGGCCATGACCAAGGCCTTTCTCGTGAGCTCCGCCCGCTATCTCGACGGAGAAGGGGCGAACGACTCTCTCTGGTCCACGAGCCAGGGAATGGGCGCGATGAACCTCGGGGACGCCTTCGATCCGACTCCGCGCATTCTTCGGGACCAGCGGCCGGAGGACACGTTCACCGCAAGCGGTCAGGTCGAGGTCGTGACGGGCACCATCGCCGATGCCGCCCGCCCCTTCCGCGTCACTCTCGCCTGGACGGACGCCCCCGGCTCGACCACCGGCGACGCGTTCAACAACGACCTCGACCTCTCGGTCATCGTGAACGGTGAAACGTACAAAGGAAACCATTTCTCGGGCGCGTGGTCGTTGACGGGCGGTTCTTTCGACCTGCGCAACAACGTCGAAAGCGTTTTCCTCCCCGCCGGGACGACCGGTGACTTCACGGTCGCGGTTGTGGCGTCGAACGTGAACTCGGACGGAGTTCCGAACTTCGGAGGATCTCTCGATCAGGATTTCGCTCTCGTCGTCTCGAATGGAGATGAAGTGCCCCGGCCGGCCGTCGTCGGAGCGGGCGCGAGTCTCGTCGCCGACGCGTGCGGCGGCGGAAACGGCGCCATTGATCCGGGGGAGACCGTGACCGTGGACCTCGCTCTCCGGAACATCGGAGCAGCGTCGACGACCGACGTCGTCGCAACCCTCGACGCTTCGGGCGGAGTCACCTCACCGAGCGCTCCCCAGAGCTACGGAGCTCTCGCAGCCGCGGGACCAGCGGTGTCCCGCTCGTTCTCGTTCGTCGCCGACGGCGCCTGCGGTGAAAAGCTCGTCGCGACGCTACTGCTCCAGGACGGGGGAGTCGACATCGGATCCGCGCGATTCACCTTCGACCTCGGTCTCCAGGTCCCTTCGGGGCTCTCGACGACTCTCGCGAACGAGAGCTCCATCTTCATCTCCGTCGGCGGACCGGCGAGCCCCTATCCCTCGACGATTGACGTGTCCGGGATGACGGGACAGGTGAGCCACCTTCGCGTCGGCCTCCACGGCGTGAACCACCCATTCCCCGACGACCTCGACGTTCTGCTGGTGGCGCCGAACGGAAAGGGCGCGGTCCTCATGTCCGACGCCGGAGGAGGAAGCCGTCTTCTCGGGATCGATCTGACCTTCGACGACGACGCGAGCGCCGCGCTCCCCGACGGCGGCACGGTCACGTCGGGACAGTACCGGCCTTCGAACTACGAGGGTGCATCCGACGACTTCACGGTCGATGCGCCCTCCGGGCCGTACGCGGCGACTCTCGGCGAGCTCGACGGGATCGATCCGAACGGCACCTGGAGCCTCTACGTCATCGACGATTTCTTCCTGGATGGAGGAAACATCGCGAATGGATGGAGCCTCTCCGTCGAGACCACCGTTCCCGTCTGCTGCGGGGGGACGCCCGGCTTCGTCTTCCAGTCAGCGCAGGAGATGCAGACGACCGAGTCCGGAGGCACGGCGACGTTCACGGTCTCGCTCCGAGCGACTCCGACCGCGGCCGTGACCATCGGGCTCGAGAGCTCGGATCCGACAGAGGGGACGGTCTCGCCGGCCGAGCTCTCGTTCTCTCCGAGCGACGCGCAGCTCCCGCGGACGGTCACCGTGACGGGAGTGGACGACGCGCTTCTCGACGGGGATGTGCCGTTCACGGTTGTCACTTCCCCCGCAGTGAGCGCAGACCCCGGCTACGCGGGCCTCGACCCCGAGGACGTCGCCGTCGTCAACGTCAACGACGACTTTCCCGCGCTATCGATCCAGGACACGGCGCTCGCGGAGCCCGACGCCGGAAGCGCGAACCTCGTCTTCACGATAGCGCTCTCCGAACCGGCCGGGTATGGCGTGAGCGTCGCGTACGCCACCCGCAACGGCACCGCTCTCGCTGGAAGCGACTACACGGCTGCGAGCGGTGTCGTGATTCTCCCCGCGGGAACGACGAGCGGGACGATCGCCGTCGCCGTGACCGGTGACACTCTCGTCGAGGCCGATGAGACTCTCTTCGTCGACCTCTCGAGCCCGATCGGCGCGGTCCTCGCCGATGCGAGCGGAATGGGGACGATCGTCAACGAAGACGCTCCGACGCTTTCCGTCAGCGCGACTTCGGCTGCGATGGGTGAGCTCGTGCGGGTGACCGTGGCGGATGGGCCCGGGAATCGAACGGACTGGATCGCGCTCGCGAAGGTCGGAAGCGCCGTGACGAGCTACGTGGACTGGAAGTACTTGAGCAACTCCCGAACTCCTCCGAGCACGGGCGTGAGCTTCGCCGAGCTGACATTCGTCATGCCCGCGACACCCGGGAGCTACGAGCTGCGGTTCCTCGCCAATAACGGCTACACGCAGATGGCGACGAGTCCCGCCATCACCGTTCGTGGGCCGACACTCTCGGTGAGCGCCTCTTCGGTTGTGCCCGGCGCCTTCGTTCAGGTGACGGTCGCGGAGGGGTCTGGAAACGTCGGCGATTGGGTGACGCTGGCCGCGGTGGGGAGTCCGAATTCGAGCTACCTCGACTGGAAGTACCTGAGCGGCACGAGAACTCCACCTCCTACGGGACTGACCTCGGCGATCTTGACCTTCGTCATGCCGCAGACGCTGGGCGCGTACGAGTTCCGATTCTTCTCGAACAATTCCTACACTCTCTTCGGGACGAGCCCTCCGGTCACGGTGGATCCGCCCACGACTCCGGTCCTCCAGGTTTCACCGACGAGCCTGTCCTTTGGAATGGTCGCGACGGGGATGGGCGTTCAGCAGGTCGTGACCGTGAGGAACGCGGGCGTGGGAACGCTCGTGGGGCAGGCGTCCGTCGCGGGAGCCGGGTTCAGTCTCGTCGGCCCGAGGGACTACTCCTTGGGAGCGAACGCGACCGCAGCCATCACTGTGCGCTTCGCCCCCGTTGCGGTGGGAGCGGCGAGTGGAACGCTGACGCTCACCGGCGCCGGCGGAGCGGTCGTCCCTTTGAGCGGGACGGGAATCCTCGGGCCCACACTGACGTTGAACGCGACCTCCGTTCGCCTCGGCGGTTCCGTGCAGGTCGGAGTATCGAACGGCCCGGGCAACCGAAACGACTGGGTTGCGCTCGCGATGGTGGGAAGCGCTCCCGCGAGCTATCTCGACTGGCAGTACCTCAACGGCACCCGCAGTCTGCCGGCGACGGGACTCACATCGACCACGCTCACCTTCATCATGCCTCAGACGATGGGCCAGTACGAGTTCCGCTTCTTCGCGAACAATGTCCAGGTGGCGGCGAGTCCCGTGGTGAGCACTCTTCCTCCGACGGTCGCGGTAAGCACGGTATCGGCAGCACCCGGGGCTGCAGTCCAGGTCACCGTTTCGGATGGCCCCGCCTACCGCGGTGACTGGGTGGCTCTTGCAAAGGTGGGAACCGCTACGACGACTTACCTCGATTGGAAGTATCTGAACGGCACGCGCTCGATGCCCGCAACCGGTGTCTCTTCGGCAGTCCTGACGTTCACGATGCCGCTTGCGGCCGGCTCGCACGAGTTCCGTTTCTTTGCCAACAACGGCTACACGCTTCTCGCGGTGAGCCCAGCCGTGGTAGTGGGACCTTGAGAGCTACATGATCGCCTGAGGCATCGCGGGCTCATCGGGGCTTCCCGCCTTGTCGAGAGGCACCTTGATGAGCGAGTAGGCGATGATTCCGAGCACCACAAGACCCACGAGATACGAGGGGTGCTCGAAGATCGCGGGAATCGGCCGCTCGAAGTAAGCGAACGTCGCGATGACGAGGCCGACGAGAGCCTCGCCCGCGATGAGGCCGGAAGCGGTCAAAACCCCGATGCTCTCGACCCGGGACTTCTGGGCGGCGTTGTGCCCACGGCGCTCGCTCGCGGTATCCGCGAGCCAGCGAAGCACGCCGCCGAGGAACATGGCGAACGTCGTCGCGAGGGGGAGGTACATGCCGACGGCGAAGAGCATCGGGCTTCGCACCTGCACCATGATCACCACGATGCCCATGAGGATCCCCACTCCCACGAGGGGCCAGGCCATGTCGCCTCCCACGATTCCCTGTGCGAGAGAGGCCATGAGCCCCGCCTGAGGAGCGGAAAGCCGCGGGTCGCCGAATCCGATTCCGCCTTCGTTGATGTTCCCCTGATGGAGAACGAGAAGAGGGAAGTACATGACGAGGCTCGCGACGGTCACGGCGATGAGCTCCACGATCTGGATCGTGCGCGGCGTGCCGCCGAGGAGGTATCCGACCTTGAAGTCCTGGAGGAGCTCCCCGGCGACCGCGGAGGAGACGCACACCACCGCGGCCACTCCCAGCACCGCGAGAACTCCGCTCGCGCCGGACACTCCGAGAGCGACCATGAGCACGGCGGCGATGATGAGAGTCGAAAGCGTGAGCCCGGACACGGGGTTGTTCGACGAGCCGATGATGCCAACGAGATATCCAGAGACCGTCGCGAAAAAAAAGCCAACGAGAAGCATCACCACGGCAGAGACGATTCCTCCGGTGACGCTCCCGGAGAGAGAGACGTAGAGAATCGTCATGAGAAGCCACACCACGCCGATGAGGGAGAAGACGGTCTTCGAGCTCATGTAGCGGTCGAGCCGCCCGACCTTGCTGGGAGCGACGGCGCCCTTCATCTCGTCGACCGCGCGCTTCAAGCCGCCCGTGAGGTTCTTCCTCATGCGGAACAGAGTGAAGGCCGCGCCCACGAGCATGCCTCCGACCGCGATCGGCCTCACGATGAAACGCCACACGGAGTTCGCGAGCGCCTGCCAAGACTCGGTGTTCGCGTCCGCGGGAAGGTACGCCTGGAGCTCCGGACCGAGAAAGAACATGAGGAGAGGCACGAGGAGCCCCCAGGCGAGGACTCCGCCCGCGAAATTCAGAGCAGCGAGCCTTGGACCGATGATGTAGCCGACGCCGAGATACGCGGGGCTGACGCTCGGGGCGGCAAAGAAGGTGACGCCGCCCGTTCCCACCGTCTGGGCCGCGTCTGGCCCTCCGAAGCGAACCGCGCTCCGCCCGATCTCCCCCATGCGGACGAAGAAGTCCCGATCCGGCGCGAAGAGACGAAACGCACCGAGGAGGAAGATTCCAGCGCCGAGGGCCATGTTGTAGAAGAGGTACTTCGCCGCCTTCGCCCCGCGCTGGCCGGCCTTGTGGATCTCGGAGGCAGCGACTGACTCCGGGTAGGGCAGCTCCTTGTCCTCGACCATCACCCGTCGCACGAGCGAGATGAAGAGGACGCCGAGGAACGACCCCAGAACCATGAGCGACGTCGCCTTCCAGTAGGCGTCCTCGGGCCGGAACGAGGGCCAGACGCCGGCGATGACGAACGCGGGGATGGTGAAGACCGCGCCCGCCGCGACCGATTCTCCGATGGAGCCCGCGGTTCGCGCCAGGTTCTCCTCGAGCACCGACCCCTTGAGGAGCCTCAGGACCGCCATGCTGATGACGGCGGCGGGATACGTCGCGGCGATGGTCACCCCCGCGCGCAGACCGAGGTAAGCGTTCGCCGCTCCCAGGACGACCGTCATGATGAGCCCGAGGAAGACCGCCCGATAGGTGAACTCCGTCATCTCCATGCTCTCGGGGACGAACGGCTTGTGAGTCGTTTGCGCTGGTTCCTTGGATGTGCTCATGTCACTTCTCCATGGCAGGTTTCCGCGATTCCCAGAGCCAAAACACGGGGACTCCCAGAGCGATGATGGCGAGGCCGATCATGGACTCGCGGGGCGAGACCCAGAGCGTATTTAGGATAATCCCGGTTGCTGCGATGACGAACAGGATCTGCGCGTAGGGGTAACCCCAGCTCCGGTAGGGCCGGTCGAGGTCCGGCCGCGTGCGCCTCAGGCGAATGAGGGCGAGAGAGGAGAGCGAGTAGAACACCCAGGAGGCGAAGACCACGTACGTCGTGAGCTCGCGGTACACCGCAAAGTAGATGAGAATGGCGGCCCAGAGAGCCTGCCCCACCAGAGCGACCGCAGGAGTGAAGTAGCGGGGGTGCACGGAAGCGAACTTGCGGAAGAAGAGCCCGTCGTCGGCCATCGCATAGAAGATGCGCGCCCCGCTCAGGATCGATCCGTTGAGCGCACCGAACATCGAGAGCAGGATCGCGAGGTTGATGAAACGGGCGCCGGAATCGCCGAGCACCACCCGCGCCACGTCGGCGGCGACCCTCTCGGAGGAGGCCTGGCTGGAGGCGGGGAGAATGTAGAGGTAGGCCAGGTTCGCCAGGATGTAGACGAGCATCACGAGGCCGATGCTTCCCAGCATGGCGCGGGGAATGTTGCGCTTGGGATCCTTGACCTCGCCTGCGGTAAGGTTGACGTCGTTCCAACCGTCGTAGGCCCAGAGCGCGTCGACGAGCGCGAGGCCGAAGAGGCCGATGAAGCCGAGCTCGATCCCCGGAGTGAAGAGGGGAGAGAAGTTCGTCGTGGAGCCTCCCTCCGATGTGAAGGCGAGCACGATGAGGGCGACGAGAGCGCCCACCTTGAGGACGGTGAAGAGCACCTGCACGTTCCCGCCCGAACGAACGCCCCGGATGTTGATCCCGGTCAGAAGGGCGATGGCGGCGAGAGCCGCGAGCTTCTGTCCCCCTTGTCCCAGGTGCAGGAAATCGCCGAGCTGGATCGCGACCCCGGCCGCGAGGGCAGCGATGGAACCCGAGCGCGCGACAAGAAGCTGTGTCCAGCCGAACAGGAATCCTGCCCGCCGGCCGAAAGCATCACGGATGTAGACGTAGTCGCCGCCCGCTTTCGGCATGGCGGCGCCGAGCTCGGCGTAGGTGAACGCGCCCAGGAGCGCGAGTAGGCTCGCGACGACCCAGACCGTGAGAATCGCGCCCGAGGTCTCGACGGAAGCGGCGATCGATCGGGGAACGATGAAGATGCCGGTTCCGATCATGGTGCCGGCGTTGATCGCGAGGGCGTGCGCGAGGTTCAGGTCGCGGACCAGGTGGGGGCGGCTCTCGCTCGCTTCCGCCATGACGGGGGCGGCATCATACTGGACGGCCCCTTCGGGTACAAGACATTCTCTTGACTGTCCGTCGCTGCGGTCATAGTCTCGGTTGGATGAGCATCAAATCCGCGCTC
>Ga0187893_10007496_pt1 | contig 17829 bp, 16 predicted proteins | sample MA1701074metaG_FD_139574 | JGI IMG/M metagenome (GOLD analysis project Ga0187893, IMG submission 139574) | White microbial mat communities from a basaltic lava cave in the Kipuka Kanohina Cave System on the Island of Hawaii, USA - MA170107-4 metaG ... | reverse complement strand
GCACCGATTGTCCGAGTACCCTCGCCTCCTGCGGAGCCTGGCGGAGTATTTCGCGTGGCCGCAGACCGTGGAGGATGCGAAGGCGATCGTCCGTGATCGGTTTGCGCGGCGGGATGAGCTATTCTTGAACATGGCGCGTGAGCGCTTCTGCACTCCTACCAGTCCCTACCGGCCCCTGCTCGATCTCTCACAGGTTGGATACCGCGACCTCGAAGTGATGGTGAGGCAGCGAGGGTTGGAATCGACCCTGGAGGCCCTGCGGCGTGCGGGAGTCTACCTCTCGTTTGAGGAGTTCAAGCTGGGAGGCGAAGTGCGTCGCGAGGGCCGCGTGTTCCACATCAGTCCCGCGCAGTTCAACGGGCAAGGGGCCGCGAGCCTGATGAGCGTCCGCAGCGGCGGCACCTGGAGCGCCGGCACGTGGAGCCCGGTCAGCGTGGAGTATTTTGCCGCCCGAGCGCCCGAGTTTGCCATCATGCTCGATGTGTTCGCCGGTTGTGGCGCGCCGATTTTCACCTGGATGTCGGGCTTTCCCGCGGGCGGGGGGATTTTCACGTGGTTTCTCATGGCCAGGGTGCGCCGCCCGGCGACACGTTGGTTCTCGCTCACCGCGATGCCCGGGGGGTTCCGGGCGCGCCACCGGCTGATGTTCCGAACCGCGCACGCTGTCGCAAAGCGCGCAGGGCTCCACCTGCCGGCGCCCGAGTACGTTCCCGTCGGCCAGGTGGGCACGGTCGCAGACGCGGTGCTCGCGGCACTGAAGACGGCAGGACAATGCGTCGTGCTGACACCCGCGAGCTGTGCCGTCCGTCTGGTTGCGGAAGCCCGGCGTCGCGGTGAGGCGCTGCATGGCGTGCAGTTCATCACCAACGGCGAACCCTTGACGCCCGGCAAGGCCGACGAGGTTCGCCGAACCGGGGCCCGGGTGGCCTGCCGGTACTCGATGAATGAGGTCGGAGCCGTCGCCATGCCCTGTGGCGCCCCGGCCCAGGCGGATGACATGCATTTCCTGAGTGACGCGCTGGCGATGATCCCCAACCGGCGGCAGTTCGGGGACCTCACCGTAGATGCGCTGATGCTCACAACGGTGCTTCCGACGGCGCTGAAGCTGCTCTTGAATGTGGAAATCGATGACTTTGCAACGATCCAGCGGCGGCCCTGCGGGTGCCAGTGGGATGAGCTGGGGTGCCGGACGCACCTGATGGACGTGCGGAGTTTCACGAAGCTGACCGGGGAAGGTACGACGCTGCTCGGGACCAACTGCGTGCATATCCTCGAACGTGTACTGCCGGAGGCGTTCGGGGGGTCGAGTATTGACTATCAGCTGGTCGAGGCGGAGGACGAGGGGCACCTCACCCGCCTCTACCTGCTGATCAGTCCCAGGGTAGGACCGGTTGACCCGGGAGCGGTGCTGCAACGATTTACCGCGGTACTGGATAAGACGGCGGCCAAACCGTTGGGAGGCCGGCGGCCCATATGGGAGCAGGCCAATTCCACCCGGGTCATTCGCCGCGATCCAATCGCCACCGGCATCGGCAAGCTGCTGCCCTTCCGTACGCTTGGCGCCGGCCAGGCGCAAGTCCACCTGATGAGCGACCAGCCCGCGCGCGCCGCAGCCTCATGAAGCCAATTACGGTCTTGCACGTCATCGACTCTCTGGCTCTCGGCGGGACGGAGTCACAGCTTGTCCGGACGCTGCGACAGCTGGACCCGAGCCGGTATCGGAGCGTGCTCTGCCTCCTCCGATGGATGGAGCACAGCACCCTTCAGGCGCTGGACGACAGGATCGAGACGCACACGCTGGGTCTGGCGCTCAAGAACGACTACGTGCAGGGCGTGGTCCGATTGCGCGACCTGATCCGTCGCATTGCGCCGGATGTGCTGCACACCTACCTGTTTAGGGCAACGATCATCGGAAGGGTGGCGGCCAGGTTGACGCATCGTCCAGTCGTGACAACGCTGGCGAACACCCCCTACGAGACGCTCTGGCGCATTGACGACCCAGGGCTGAACCGTTGGAAGACGGGCATCGTGCGTGCGATGGATGCGGCAACAGCGGCGTGGACGACACGATATGTGGCCAACAGTGAGGCCGTCAAGAGGTCGGCGATGCGCCATTTGCGCGTGCCGGAAGACCGGATCACCGTGATCCCGCGGGGAATCGCGTGGGAGAATCTGGCGGTGATCTCCCCGGAGCAGGTGCAGGCGGCGCGGGCAGAGCTGGGATGGACCGACGCTGGACCGCTCCTTCTCTGCGTCGGACGGCTGGTACCCCAAAAGGGGCTGCGCTATCTGGTCGACGCTATGGCGGTGGTCGCCAAAAAGCTGCCGGGGGCCCGGCTGGGCATCGCCGGCGAGGGACGCCTGCGCGCCTCGCTCGAGGCCCAGATTCGTACGCTCGGTCTCGGCAGGATCGTTCGGTTGCTCGGGGAGCGGCGCGACGTGCCGTGCCTGCTTGCCGCTGCCGATGTGTTCGTCTTTCCGTCGCTCTCCGAAGGATTTCCCAACGCGCTGCTCGAGGCGATGGCCTACGGACGTCCCTGTATCGCATCAGCCATCGACGCCGTGGAGGAGATTGCCGGAACGGATGGCACCATCCTCGTGCCGCCCAGGTCGCCCCAGGCGTTGGCCGAGGCCATCCTGGGGGCGGCCGGCGATCCGCAGCGGCGCCGCACCTTGGCGGCGGCGGCCCACCTGCGGGCCCGGGCTTTCGATATGGACGACAGCGTCGAGCGGCTCGAGGAGATCTATCGCTCGATGGCCCCTGGCCACGATGTCGGCGCCCCATTGGTCGGCGCCAACATGCGCTGACGATGGCGACCGTCGTCCCATCCGGCATGGCGATGCGGGCGGAACAGCTCCTGAAATGGGCACGACTTCCTGTGTGGTGGGTGACGCACGATAGGCGACCCGGAGTTGTGATCCTGATGTATCACTGCGTCGGCGGGGGGACGTCACTGGACATCGACATGCCGGTCGATCTCCTGGCCGGCCAGCTCGCGTACCTGCGCCGCCGCTACCGGATCGTGTCGCTGGATGACTTGCGGTCGATCACGGATCGGGCGGAGCCCGATGACAATCAGCTCATCCTGACGTTCGACGACGGCCATGAGGGCATTTACACTCACCTGTTTCCGCTCTTGCGTCGCTACCGGATCCCCGTCACCGTGTACGTTCCGACCGCGTACGTCGAGGAACAGCGACCGTTCGACTGGGGTGGCTACCGCCGTCTGCCTGAGGCGGACCGTCCGCGTCCAATGACCTGGGCGCAGATCCGCGAGCTGATGGCATCGGGGTTGGTGAGCATCGGCGCGCACACGCACTCTCATGCGGACCTGTCCCAGGCCTCGCCCGAACAGATCCAGCACGAGCTCGAGACCTCTGACGCGTTGATGGATCTGCGGCTGGGCACCCGGCCCAGGCATTTCGCCTACCCAAACGGCCGGACATCCCCGGCGGCAGGGCGTCTGGTTGCCGGGGCCTACGAGACCGCCGTCGTCATTGGCTCAGCGCGTAACGCGCATGGGGCCATTGACCTTCATGCGCTGCGACGGGTGCCGGTGTCGGCGCGCGAGGGACTCTGGTTCTTCCGTATGAAGCTCCCCGCACTCGATGCGCACACCTCGCCGGGCTTTTCCCCGGCGTCCCCGGCGACTCCAGGTAAAGGGGGAGCATGATGAGGGGCACGTCAAGCCTGCTCGCTTATCCCCGGACCTTCCTGAACCTGAGGCACCTGGTGGGTCGACCCATCAGCCTCGAGCGGGCAAAGGCCGTCATTCGGCAGCGCATGGATTCTCGCGAGGAGCGCTTTCTCCGGTACGTCAACCGCTTCATCTATGGGTATCCCCGCAGCCCGTATAGCCAGCTCCTCAGGCATGCGGGGTGCGAGTTTGGCGACCTTCGGACGATGGTGCAGACCCGCGGCCTGGACAGCACCCTGGAAACTCTCCGAAACGAAGGCGTTTATCTTTCCTTTGAGGAGTTTAAGGGCCGGCGCGAGGTCGTTCGGGGACAGCAGACGTTCCATTTCGCGGAAGAAGACTTCAATAACCCGTTCCAAGGCCTCGACATGCAAATCCAAACCGGCGGGACACGGAGCGCGGGGACGCGTGTGAACATCGCACTGGACTTTGTTGAGGACCAGCGCGCCCCCAGCTACCACGTGATGCTCGAGGCAATCGGCGCCGCAGATGTCCCGCTGTTCATCTGGTTCTCAGGGTTTCCGTCCGGGGCCGGCATTTCCGCCTGGCTGGCCCTCGCGCACATGGGGCGGCCGCCACTCCGTTGGTTTTCCATGGCCGACCCTACCGGGCCGACTGTCGCCAGACGCCATCGGCTTCTTCTGAAGACTACCAGGCTGCTGGCCAGACGGCGCGGGGTGGACCTTCCGATGCCGGAGTTCGCCCCCGTATCCGCCACCGCGGTGGTGCTGGACGCGCTGCTCTCGGCACGCCTCCGTCACGGCAGTTGCGCGCTCATCACGAGCCCGAGCGCCGCCGTCCGCATCGCCGCGCTGGCGCGCAAATGGAGCGAGTCGCTGGCGAAGATCAGCTTCCTCGTAGGCTCTGAGCCACTTACCGTGGGAAAGGCGCAGGAGATTCGCGGAATGGGCGCCCGGCTGGGCACGATGTACGTGTTCAGCGAAGGCGGGGCCGTGGGCGTCGCCTGCGGCGATCCGCGCGAGGCCGACGACATGCACTTCATGGCCGACTGCTATGCAATGATTCTCAATCGCCGGCCGATGGTCGGCGTGGGCGAGCTGGATGCGTACATGTTCACCTCGCTCCTCACCTCGGCGCCGAAGGTGATGCTCAACGTCGAAAGCGACGACTTCGGCGAGTTTGCGATACGCCGTTGCGGCTGCGTGTTCGACGAGCTGGGTTTCCACCATCACTTCTCCAGTGTGCGGTCGTTCACCAAACTGACGGGCGAGGGCGCCACGGTGCTGGGGACCGACTGCATTCGTATCTTGGAGGAGGTCCTGCCCCAGGAGTTTGGCGGCCGCAGCATCGACTATCAATTGTTGGAAGCGGAGGATGAGGATCACCTGACCCGGCTGTTCCTGGTGATCCATCCTGACGTGGGACCGGTCAACGAGCGTGACGTGTTGCGTCGGTTCACGCACGAGCTGCGGCGGACTGAACCTCGCAACGTCCTCTCAGCGCTGTGGCTGCAGGCCGATACAATACGGGTCGTTCGCCGGGAGCCTGTGCCGACCGCCCGAGGGAAGCTGCTTCCCTTTCACACGCAGGCGATTTCGTCGCTGCGGCACCCCGCGGGAGCGGCCAAACCGGAGTGAATCCGATCCGCCTCGTTCATATCACCACAGTTGATCTGAGCCTGCGCTTCCTGTTGCTCGGACAGTTGCAGGCGTACCGAGATGCAGGCTTCGAGACTATTGGTGTAAGCGCGCCAGGACCGTGGGTCACCGAGCTCCGGGAAAGCGGCATCGCCCACCTCGCCGTCCCGAGTCTGCGGCGGAAGCAGGCACCGCTGGCCGACCTGAAGGCCTTCGCCACGCTGGTGAACGTGCTTCGAAGAACTCGCCCCACCATCGTCCATACCCACACGCCGAAGGCCGGCGTGCTCGGGAGAATTGCCGCGCGGCTTGCCGGTGTACCGATAGTCATCAACACCGTCCATGGGTTTTATGTGTCGGATGCCTCACCGGTTTTTCGGCGGGCGGTCCTCTTTCTGGAACGTGTAGCCGCGCGCTGCTCAGACTTCGAGTTTTGCCAAAGCGCGGAGGATCTCGTGCTCTTGCGGCAGTTGGGCGTCATCGATCCACGGCGCTCGGCCTACCTCGGCAACGGTATCGACCTGCGCACATTCGATCCTGAGCGCATCGACCGCCGTACGGCGCGCGCCCGCTTGAACATCCCAGCCGAGGCGGTCGTCGTTGGGACGGTGGGCCGCCTGGTGTGGGAGAAAGGCTACAGAGAATTTTTTGCGATGGCCGAAGCCCTGCGGGGCAGCGATCCCAACGTTGTCATCCTGGCGGTCGGCCCGCTGGAACCGGGCAAGGAGGACGCGGTTCCTTCCCGCGTCGTGGACGATGTGGGCGGTCGCGGCGTCGTGCGCTTCTTGGGGATGCGTACGGACATGCCCGAGCTCTACGCCGCAATGGACATCTTCGTGTTGCCGTCCTATCGTGAGGGATTTCCCCGGGCGGCCATCGAGGCCGCGGCGATGGGTCTCCCCCTCGTCGCGACCGACATCCGGGGCTGCCGCGAGGTGGTCGCCGAGGCGCGCAACGGCTTTCTCGTTCCCCCGCGCGATTCCGGCCTTCTGGTCGATCGCGTCCGACGTCTGATCGCCGACACCGGGCTGCGCGCGCGTTTGGCGCAGGAAAGCCGGCGCCGGGCTCTGGCTGAGTTCGACGAGCGCCGCATTGTTGCCACGACGCTCGATGTGTACGGACGACTCCTTCAGGAGAAACAAGGTGTCCGCATCGGTCCGCATCAGGAAAGCCCAGCCCGAGGATAGCCGGGCCATCGCAGCCCTGCACGCCCGCCAGATCCCCTGGGGGCTGCTCTCGCGTCTGGGCGAGGAGTTCGTGGGAAATTTCTACGAAGCGCTCTTTCGGTCGCCGTTCGGCTTCGGATTTCTTGCCGAGGAGAACGGACGCCTCCTGGGTTTCGCCACCGGGGTGGTCGACTGGCGGCCGTTCTACAAGACATTCCTGCGGAGTCGCCTTGGCCTGGCGGTACGCGCGCTGATCTCAGGCCTTGGTGAGGGGCGATGGCGCCGCCTGCTCGAGACCTCTCGGTATGCCGCGTCCGATGGCCTGCCGCCCGCCGAGCTCGTCTCGATCGCTCTCGAGCCCGATGCGCGCGGTTCGGGCGTGGGCAAAGACCTGGTCCACTGCGTGCTTGAAGAGTTCTCTGCGCGCCGCGTGGATGCGGTTCGCGTCACGGCTGGCAGCACGAATGCCCCTGCCAACCGGCTCTACGAGCGGGCCGGCTTCCGTCTATATGGCAACGTCGAGATCCATCCGGGTGAGACGGCGGCTGTCTATGTCATCAGCCTCGGCTCCGAGCAACGGTACCCGGTCCTGTCATAACGCGGTCGACTTCCGTGCGGGTCATCTGCGAGAACGTCGGCAAAGTCTATTCCACGACCCGCGGGCCGCTGGTCGCCCTCCGAGGCATCACGTTCAAGACCGCTGAGTCGGAGTTCGTTTGCATGGTTGGTCCCAGCGGGTGCGGGAAGACCACGCTGCTAAAGATCGTCGCGGGTCTCGTCGAGGTGACGAGCGGGGCGGTGCGTTACGAGGGACACGAACGGGGCGCACCCAGAAACGCGATGGTGTTCCAGGATGAGAGCATCTTTCCCTGGATGTCTGTCCTGGACAATGTGGCCTTCCCGCTTGAGATGCGCGGGGTCGCCCGCCGGCATCGGCTGGAGACGGCCGAAGAGTTCGTCGAGCGCGTCGGGCTGCGGCGCTTCGCGGCAAACTACCCCCACGAGCTCTCGATGGGAATGAAACAACGTGTGGGAATCGCCCGTGCCCTGGCCTGTTATCCAGAGGTTTTGTTGATGGACGAGCCTTTCGCCGCGCTCGACGCCCAGATGAAGGCCGTCCTGCAGGAAGAGCTGGTTACGCTGTGGAGCCGGTATCAACGCACGGTGCTCTATGTCACTCACGACATTGAGGAAGCCATCTTCCTCGGCGATCGCGTGCTGGTGATGAGCCGGAATCCGGGCCGGTTGATCGCGGACCTTCCTGTGCCGTTTCCGCGACCGCGTGAGCACGGTATGCGGACGGCAGCCGAGTTTGGAGAGCTCAAAGAACGGATCTGGCTGATGATTCGGGACGAGGTCATGCAGGTGCTGAGGGGTCAGTGATGGCGCGCAACGTCACCGCCACCCGCACCACCATGGATGTCAGGGGCGACGTCATCGTAAGAGGCGCGACCCAACAGATGCGGACCGATCGCGTCCTGGCCATGCTGTCACCGCTGCTCGTGCTGTTCGCGTGGGAAGCTCTGGTACGGACGGGTCGGCTCAGCGCGCTGTTCTTCCCGCCTCCGACGCTGGTCTTCCGCACGATCGCCGCTATGACGCTGACGGGCGAATTGCCGGCGGAGGTGTGGGTGAGCCTGCGGCGCGTGCTCTTGGGGTTCGTGTTGGGAGCGGTCCCGGGGGTCGGGCTGGGGTTGGCGATGGGCTGGTCGCGTCGGTTGCGTGCGTTTGTCGAGCCGATGGTCGCCGCTACCTATCCCATTCCCAAGATCGCGCTGCTCCCGATGATCATGCTCATCTTCGGGATCGGCGAAGCGTCCAAGATCGTGATCGTCGCGGTCGGGGCATTCTATCCCACCGCGCTCAATGCCATAGCCGGCGTCCTGGCGATCAGACCGACCTATTTTGAAGTGGCGCGCAATTTTGGGGCGAGCCGCTGGAAGACCTTCACGCGCGTGGTGCTTCCGGGCAGCCTGCCGATCCTCTTTGTGGGTTTGCGTCTAGCATTTGGCATCGCGTTGCTGCTCGTCGTGGCCGCCGAATTCGTCGCGGCGCGGGAGGGTGTAGGGGCCATGATCTGGCTGTCCTGGCAGACGCTACGCACCGAAAAACTCTATGCCGGTATCGTGGCCTGGGCCGCTCTTGGGTTGGCGTCAACCGCCATCCTGCAGGCGCTTGAACGCCGCATCGTACGGTGGGGCCGATGACGAAACCGACTGGACGTCGTGTGCTTGACGTGTGCGTCGCGGCGCTCGTGCTTGCGTCCACGTCCCCGATCTTTACCCTGCTCGCGGTGGTCGGGATACTGGCCTCGGGCCGGGCGTTCTTCAGTCAGGTTCGTTTAGGGCGCGATTTGCGTCCGTTCGTGCTGCTGAAGTTTCAGACGATGGTGAATCGAGCCTCTACCGGGTCCACGGTCACGGCGGCGGGAGACGCACGCATTACCCCGTACGGGCGGGTGCTGCGGACGCTCAAGCTGGACGAGCTGCCGCAGTTGATCAACATCTTGCGTGGCGAAATGAGCCTGGTCGGTCCGCGCCCGCTGACCCCCAACGAAATCGACGCGATGCCGCGGCATCTGGCGGCCGTGGTCTATCGTGCGCTGCCCGGTCTCACAGGGATCAGCTCCATCGCGTTCGTGGACGAGGAGCGCCTTCTGGCCGGATCGTCCGAACCCGAGCGCGCGTATTTTGAGGACGTGCTGCCGCGCAAGATTGCCCTCGAACTCGCATACGCGCAGCGGCGCACCTGGCTGACCGACCTGATTCTGCTTCTCCTGACGCCGCTGGCGCCGTTTGTTCCGGCCGTGCGGCGGCGCATCCTGGTCCGGCTCGTGCCCGAATGGCAGGGGTTGACCGTCGGGGCCCGCGTCGGATCGAAGATCGCGGTCGTATGAAGATGCAGGACTGGCTCTTCGAGGAGGGACTGATTGACGTGCGTGTGCCCGCATCGCAGTTCATTGATCAGAGCTTCCTGCAGGAAGCGGAGGCGCTGCTGGGACGATGACATCCGAACGCATCCCGTTATCGCGTCCCGATGTCTCGAGCCTCGAGGTGGATGAGGTCGTGGGCGTGCTCCGCACACCCTGGCTCTCCATGGGCCCGAAGGTTCGAGAGTTCGAGGCGCGCTTTGCCGCGCGGTTGGGACTCAAGCATGCCGTCGCCATCTCCAGCGGTACCGCGGGCCTTCACCTGGCGCTGCGTGCCACCGGCCTGCGCAAAGGCTCGGAGGTCATCACGACGCCGTTCAGCTTCGTTGCGACGGCGAACGTCGTCCTGATGGAAGGCGCGCGTCCGGTCTTCGTTGATATCGATCCCGACACCCTCAATATGACCCCGGAGGCCGCATCAGAGCAGATAGATCAAGAGTATGTGCGGCGCGGCGAGCACCTTGTGCGGGGGACCACCGGGGCGCCGCTCTTTGGCCTGCTCCCCGTGTCGGTCTTCGGCCATCCGGTCGACATGGACGGGTTCGCGGCCCTGGCAAAGGCGCAGGGGCTTCGCGTCGTGCACGACACCTGCGAGGCCTTGGGATCGCTGTACCGGTCGCGGGCGCAAAACGCCTGGGTGCAGGAAGCCGCGCTCGCGGATGCGGCGGTGTTTGCCTTCTACCCCAATAAGCAGATCACGACCGGTGAAGGGGGGATGGTCGTGACCGACGACGATGCGATTGCCGCGGCATGCCGCATGGGTCGCAACCAGGGACGGCAGCCCGGGGCCGACTGGCTGGAGCACGAAGGTCTCGGATACAACTACCGGATGGACGAACTCTCGGCCGCGCTCGGCGTGGCCCAGTTGCGGCGCGCGGACGATCTGTTCGCCCGGCGCGACCAGGTGGCGCGCTGGTACGACGAGGCGCTCGCACCTCTCGATGAGGTCGAGCGCCCGCGGGCGGCACCCTGGGCGAAAGTGTCGTGGTTCGTCTACGTCGTTCGCGTTCGGCGCGGCATTGACCGTGACGCGGTGATGCGTCATCTGGTCGGCCGGGGTATCGCGGCCAAGCCCTACTTCCCCTCAATCCATCTGCAGCCGCACTTTCGCGCCTTAGGGTACCGAGCGGGCGACTTTCCGGTCACGGAGGATATCGCCTCGCGCACGATCGCGCTTCCCTTCTTCACCACCCTGACGCGCGATCAGGTGCATGATGTGGCGCACGAGCTCAAGGAAGCGGTCTATGCCGGCATCAAGGCATAATCGGCGGCCGCCGCGAGCGCACGGTTTCTGCGCAGCCCATTGGTAAAGAGCATCAAGGGTCGAGACCCGAGTATGCCGGTGCGCCACGCGCGCGCGTACCTCGACATGATAAAAGCCCTGCGGGCGTTCTTCGATCAGCCGCAGACCCCCGAGGGCGCCATGGCAATGGTCCGCGACCGGATTGCGCGGCGCGAGGAGCTGTTTCTCACGATGGCGCGCGAGCGGTTCTTTGCCCCCCGCAGCCCCTACCGGCCCCTCCTGGCACTCGCGCAGTGCGCCTACTCGGACCTCGAGGCGATGGTGAGGCAGGGTGGGGTGGAAACCACGCTTCAGGCGTTACGTGATTCCGGTGTGTATCTATCCTACGAGGAGTTCAAGTTCGGCACCGAGGTGAGCCGCAACGGCCGTACGTTCCGCTTCGCGCCGACGCAGTTCGACAACTATCGAGGGGCGACCGTCATGGCGGCGCGCAGCGGCGGTACGCGCAGCACGGGCACATGGATGCCCCTTCCCATCGACCACCTTACCCTGGTGCAAACCACGGAGTGGGGCATCACGCTGAAAATGCTCAGCGATCCTGACGCTCCCATTCTGATCTGGCAAATGGGGTTTCCCTCCGGGGCGGGGTCGGGTGCGTGGTTCAACCTGGCCAAGCTGCGTCGGCCACCCGTGCGGTGGTTCTCCCTGACGCCGATTCCCCGGGGAATCCAGGGGCGGCCGTACTGGGGGTTCCGTACCGCGCGCTGGATGGCGCGGCGTGCCGGGATCCGCGCGCCTGGCCCGGATTTCACGCCGGTGCGCGACGTTGGCAAGGTCCTCGACGCGGTGCAGGCGCTGCTTGTGAGCGCCGGCCGGTGTGTCATCCGGACCACGCCCAGCTGCGCCGTTCGCCTCGCGACCGAGGCCGGGCAGCGCGGTCGGTCGCTGCGCGGGGTCCTCTTTCTCACCACGGGCGAGCCCCTCACACCCGCAAAGGCCGAGGAAATCCATCGCCTCGATGCGCGCGTGTTTTGCCACTACGTGATCACAGAGGTCGGCGGATCGGTTGGGGCGCCCTGCGGCAATCCGGTCGAGACTGACGAGATGCATTTTCGGGCTGATGCCTTAGCGATGATCAGTAGCCCTCATCAGATTGGGGATCTCACGGTAGACGCCCTGATGCTCACGAGCCTGCTCCCCACGGCTCCGAAACTCCTCCTGAATGTGGAGGTCGATGACTTCGCCCATGTTCAGGAGCGGCCGTGCGGGTGTTTGTGGGAGGAGCTGGGGTGCCGATGGCATCTGTCTGATGTGCGGAGCCTCTCCAAGCTCACGGGCGAAGGCACCACCCTGCTCGGCAGCAACTGCGTGCACATTATTGAGCGGGTGCTCCCCGAGGCGTTCGGCGGCTCGAGCGTCGATTACCAGCTTGTGGAAGCGGAAGACGAGGCCTACCTGACGCGCGTGTATCTGCTGGTGAGCCCGCGGGTGGGGCCGATCGATTCGAGGGCGGTGCTGCGCAAGTTTGCGGAGGCCCTCGATGCCACCTCGATGAGACCGCTTGGGGGTCGCCGCACAATCTGGGAGCAGGCGCAGTCGATCCGCGTGATTCGTCGTGACCCAATTACAACCGGCGTCGGCAAGTTACTGCCGTTCCACACCCTTGGCGCCGCAGAGAGAGTAGATGGATGGAGAACGCAATGAACGGAGGGAATCGATCACATGCGAGGCGTTAACCTGAGGCCGACGCCGGCGCTGCGCGCCCTTGTATTCATGCTCGGCGACCTCGCCGTCTGGACCGCCGCGCTCTGGGGCGCCTTCATGATCCGCTTCGACGGTGAGATCCCGACGCGGTACCTCAACCATCTCCCGCTGCTGCTTGCCCTGCTGATCCCGGTCAAGCTCGGATGGCATGCGCTCTTTCGGCTGTATCAGATCACTTGGCGGGCGGTGGGTTTGCCCGACCTCCTGAACGTTGCGAAGGCGAACATCCTCGCCATGCTGACCGTGACGGCCATCGCGGTTCTCTTGCGCACGACGCCCGCCTTTGCCACGATCCCCCGATCGGTGCTGGTCCTCGATTTCTTCCTGGCCACCGCTGGTGTGGCGATGTTTCGTGCCGGCCGGCGCGGCTGGCATGCCCAGTGGGGAGCACTTCGGGCGCGGCGACGGTCGCGTAGCGGGACACGGCTGTTGCTCATCGGGGCGGGCGCGGCCGGCACACGAATTCTTCAGACGATTCAGGATTCCGACAACCCGGCATATTACCCCCTAGGGTTTATCGATGACGATCCGGCAAAATGGGGCGCCTACGTTCGCGGCCTCCGCGTCTTTGGCGGCCGGCAGGCATTGTCGCGCGTGATTCGTGAGCAGTCCATAGAGGAAGTGTTGATTGCCATTCCCTCGGCCTCGTCGGGCAGCCTGAGGGGGATCATCGAGGAGGTCCGCCAGAGTGGAGCGCAGCGCGTGAAGGTGCTACCCGGCATGCACGAGTGGATGGCGGGCCGCGTCACACTCAAGGACATTCGCGATGTCAACCTGCAGGATCTACTCGGGCGCCCGCCGGTGCGGATCCAGTACGATGCGTTGAAAACCTATCTGCAGGGCAAACGGGTCCTCGTGACCGGAGCGGCTGGCTCTATCGGCTCGGAGCTCGTCCGGCAGCTTTCGCGTTTCCCCGTCGAGCAGCTCGTGGCCTCTGATATCAACGAATCAGGGCTGTTCGAGTTAGAGCAAGAACTGTTGAGAGAGCTGCCCGACGTTCCGTTGCGCACGGCAATCGTTGATATCCGGGACGGCCCGAAGGTCGAGTGGGTGATGTCCAACGTGAGGCCGCAGCTGGTCTTCCACGCAGCGGCTTACAAGCACGTGCCCATGATGGAACGCGAAGTCGAAGAGGCGGTCAAGACCAACATCTTCGGCACGCAGACGGTGGGTGAGGCGAGCCTCAGGTACGGCGTCGAGACCTTCGTGCTGATCTCCACCGATAAAGCCGTCAATCCTTCAAGCGTAATGGGCGCCTCTAAGCGGGCGGGGGAACTGGTGGCGCAGGCCCTCGGGCAGAGGAGCCGGACGCGATTCCTGGCGGTCCGGTTCGGCAACGTCCTGGGGAGCCGCGGGAGTATCGTCCCGGTTCTCCTGGAGCAGATCCGCCGCGGCGGGCCGGTGACGGTCACACATCCCGATATGGCGCGGTACTTCATGAGCATCGCCGAGGCGGTCCTCCTCGTGCTCCAGACTCCGCTCATGACCACGCCGGGCAGCATCTTCGTGCTCGACATGGGTGAGCCGGTACGCATCGTCGACCTGGTCCGCGAGCTCATCAGGCTTTCCGGGCTGGAGGCCGACAAAGACATCCCCATCGTCTTCAGCGGCATTCGGGCCGGCGAAAAGCTCGAGGAGGAGCTTGTTGCATCGCAGGAACGGCTGATGCCCACGGTCTTCGAACGGATTATGGAGGTGCGCACGGCTGAGACCGCAGACGAAGTCACCCTGCGACTGATTCTCCGCGAGCTCGACCGGCTGGTCCGCGGCATGGACGTTGACGGCATCCGCGCCCTGCTGAGCCGTCTCGCGGAGGGCTCGGTTCAGACGCTTCCGGCGGCCCTCCGTGTCGCCGGGCAGCCCGAGACGGGATGAGTCACGACCGTGACAGTCCGGGTCCCACTTGCCGTTGGACTCGGAGCGGTTGCGGTCTTCGCCGCCGCCTTCGTGTTCCGCACCTCTCTGCTCCAGGCCGTGGGCGATTTCCTGGTGATTCAGGATCGGCTCAGCCCCGCCGATGCTGTCATCGCCATCAGTGGGGATGGAACGAACGAGCGGGTGACGGTAGCCGCGTCTGTGGTACAGGCCGGGTATGCGCCATGGCTCGTGCTCAGCGGGAGCACGGGAGGCCACGCGCGCGGCGGGGCAACGGAGGCGATGGTACGGGCAGCCGTGCGGGCGGGCATTCCGAGGGAGCGCATTCTGATCGACGATACGTCGGAGAGCACGCAGGACAACGCGCGCAACACCCTCCGGATCATGCAAGAGCGGGGATGGCGGCGAGCCATATTGATCACCTCCGCCTATCATACCCGGCGTGCGGCCCGGATTTTTCGGGCGGCCTTTCGGCCCCAGGGTGTTGAGATCAAGGTGTTTGCCGCCCGCAACAGCTTCTTCAATGCGGACAAGTGGTGGGCGCGAAGAAGAGACCGCAATATCGTCCTCCGAGAGTATGGGAAGCTGTTCGCGGATCTGATCGGCATTCACTGAATCCCACGACGCGCTCAACTTGACAATGGCTGGCGCAGCGAGCCTCTGGGCCTATTCGCGGACCTGGCGCAGCCTGACCCGTTTGGTGGGCCGGCCGCCCACCGCGGAGGCGTGCGCGGCGATCATCCGGCAACGGATGGCGACGCGCGAGGAACGGTTTCTCCAGTTTGCCGACCGGTTTATCTATGGCTATCCGCATAGTCCGTACCTTGCGCTTCTGCGGTCGGCCGGGTGCGAGTACGGCGACCTCGCGGTGGATATCAGGAAGCGGGGACTGGAGCCCACGCTGGAGACCCTCAGGGACGCGGGGGTGTACGTGACGTTCGAAGAGTTCAAAGGGCGCGCTGATGTCGTTCGCGGCGCTCAAAGGTTCCGGTTCTCGGAGGAGGCGTTCGACAATCCGCTCCAACCGCAGAGTCTCGAGCGGCGTACGGGTTCAGGGCGGCGTCGTGGGCCGCGTGTGCACGTCGCGCTCGACTTTATCGCCGACCGTGCGCCGACGTATCAGGTGATGCTTGACGCCGTCGGCGCCGCAGGAGCCCCCATTATTCTCTGGCTTCCCGGGCCGTCATCGGGGGGCGGCCTGCAGCAGTGGCTGACCCTGGCGCATCTTGGGCATCCTCCTCTCCGATGGCTTTGTACGACCGATCCGAACACGCCCGCGGTGACGCCGCGTCACAGGATGCTGATGGTGGCCGCACGACTGTTGGCCCGGCGGCGGGGGTTCGATCTTCCGGAGCCGGAGTTTACGCCGCCGGCGGCGCCCGAGGGGGTGCTGGAAGCGTTGCTCGCGGCGCGCCGGCGCCATCGGAATTGCGTCGTGAGCACGACCTCGAGCGGCGCGGTCCGCGTTGCGGGCCTGGCTCGCAGCCAGAACGTATCCCTGCATGACGTCAGTTTTATCGTGGGCGGCGAGCCCTTGACCCCGGGGAAAGCCCAGGCCATCCGCGGTGCGGGGGCAACGGTCGGTGCGAGATACTCCATCAGGGAGGTCGGGCACGTCGGCCGGCCCTGTGGGTCGCCCATGGCCCCCGATGACATGCACTTCATGGCGGACTGTTATGGGATGATTCTCCACCGGCGGCCGGCGGCCGGCCTCGGGGACGTCCAGGCCTTCATGTTCACCTCGCTGCGCGATTCCGCGCCGAAGGTCCTGCTGAACGTCGAAAGCGATGATTTCGGCGAGTTCACCGTGCGCCGGTGCGGCTGCGCTTTCGACGACCTGGGATTGTACGGCCATTTCGCGTGGGTACGGTCGCGTACCAAACTCACAGGGGAAGGCGCAACCGTTCTGGGAACCGACTGTATTCGCATTCTCGAAGAAGAGCTGCCGCGGGAGTTCGGAGGCCGCAGCGTCGACTACCAGCTACTGGAAGCGGAAGATGTGGACCACCTCACGCGGCTGTATTTGGTCGTGAGCCCGGAGGTCGGGTCGGTGGACGAGCGGCGGCTGCTGAACCGGTTTGTTCACCATCTTCGCCTCACCCGACGCCGCGATGCGCTGTCCGGCCTGTGGACGCAGGCCGGTACGATTCGGGTCATCAGGCGTAACCCGGTAGCGACGTCCGGAAAGCTTCTGCCGTTCCACACGCAGGCCTTGAAGGCATTCTCACGAGACCACAAGAGCACCACACCATAAGGAGGGGACGCGATGTCAGGGCGAGACGAGCACGTGTTTCTGAGGGGAATGGAAGGGATCTATGACATGCGTGAATACCTCCGCGCGCTCCGGGCCAAGCCGCGGGTGATCAAATCCGGCGCGCTTCCCTGGCGAAAGGGCCCGATTCAATGGAACAAGGATCTTGTCGCCCCTGTTCATGGCCACACCCAGGCCATCAATGCCCACACGGTTGAACTCGCCCCGGGCGGCCGCTCGGCCAAACACGGGCACCAGAACGAGGCCGTCTTCTACGTCCTGGACGGTCGCGGCTACGACGTCCACGACGGGAAGCGCTACGACTGGCAGGCCGGCGATGTCATGGTCGTTCCCAACCAGTGCGTTCACCAGCATATCAACGCCGATCCCGAGAAGCCGGCGAATATGCTCGTCATTAAGACGAAACCGCTGTTCATGTATCTCCACCTGATCTTTCAGGAGGTCAGCGAGGCAGATCCAAAGCGGCCCGAGGGCTACCGGCCCGCGGGATTTTAGGGGGATGACAGCGATGCGGCACGATGAAGCCAAGCATTGGGCACGGGGCACCAAAACGGTCTCATTCTATGAGGAGCGGCTGGCCGAAGAACGCGCGGCGGCCGCGCGCGATGAAGGGCTCATGAAGGTCGTCAGACCCGAGGACATGCCGTGGGAGATTTGCCGTCAGGGGAAGATCAAGCACATCGTCAATGAGAAGATGCCCGTGCGCATCAAGACGGTTGACGCGTACATTCAGGAGCTCGCGCCGGGCAGTCGATCCGGCAAGCATCGGCACATGGCCGAGGAAGTGCTGTTTATCCTCGAAGGCCGGGGCAACGATCTCCACTGGGACGTCGATTTCGAAGTCAACGACGCGTACGTGTGGAAAGCCGATGAGACGCCGAAACGCTTCGAGTGGGAAGCGGGCGATATCGTCTATATTCCACCGAACACAATCCACCAGCATTTCAACCTGGACCCCGATCGACCGGCACGCTTTATCGCCGCGATGAGCCGGGTCTACCGCTTTATCGGTTTTGGCGACATTGAACAGCTCGAGGACGCGCCGGAGTATACGGCGCGGGAGCGTGTGGCAACGGCGCGGAGCTGAGGCGACGGGCGGATCACCTTCGTAGATGTACGCTGGCGTCCCCCAGGGAAAACGATGCGCAAGGTGACAGCGAGCCGCCCCGTCGGCAAGCGCGCCGACGGCGTGGGGGCGTTTGTCGTCACGTTTCGCCGTCCGCGCCAGTTGACGCAGGGCCTCGGCGCCATTTACGCGCAAACCACTGCGCCGGCGACAACGAT
>Ga0187893_10007495_pt1 | contig 17833 bp, 12 predicted proteins | sample MA1701074metaG_FD_139574 | JGI IMG/M metagenome (GOLD analysis project Ga0187893, IMG submission 139574) | White microbial mat communities from a basaltic lava cave in the Kipuka Kanohina Cave System on the Island of Hawaii, USA - MA170107-4 metaG ... | reverse complement strand
CCATCTACCGCACTGCCGTGGCGGGCAGAAGCATTGGAGCCGATACGATGCGCCGCTGGCAGTCTGGTTTCATCGAGACGGACAAGGAAACGGTCCTGATTGTGGGCGCGTCCTTTCCAGCGGATCCCCGAACTCGCGCCGGACGGAAGATTCCTCAAGGTCGCGAACAGCGATGAGTCTCGTTCGTCCCCGTCCAGAACTGGGTCCCTAGAGCTGAACCGACTGGACCCCGTGCGCGATCTCCTTGCCCCTGCCGCGAGCGGTCGATCGACCCTGCTGGCGGAGCGCGGGGTGCTTGCGGCACGCCTTCGAAGGACGCACTATCTGGGTCCTGGGAGGGATCTCCATGAAGCAGCGCTGTCAGCGGTCGCTGTTCCTGGTCGCTGCTCTCGCCGGGTGCTTCGCGGCCTGCTCGAAGCCGAAGGTCAGCCACATGCTCGCCCTCACAAGCTCTCCGAAGACGGTCGAGATCCGCATCACCGTGAACGGAGAGGTCCGGGGCCCATATCGCGCCCCGGCGGCGGACGCGGTCCTGACGGTCGACCTCGGGGCGTTCGAGCAGCCCCCCGTGATCTCGGTACAAGCCCTGCTCCCGTGCGGCTGGTCCGACGTGTCGGTGCAGCACGTGGGCGGGACCGAGACCGAGCAACGCCACACCGCCCAAGTGCTGAAGGGACAGCCGTTGCTCGGCGTGTGGGTGGACAACCGCGGTGGTGGCCTCATCAAGGCGAGCCTCGGCCAACTCGAGCTCGCGATCCCTTCGGGGTTCACCGGCTCCTTCCAGGTGCCCGCCCCAACCTGCGAGGCGGGGGCGAAGCTGCGCACCGCAGAGGCAGAGCTGCCGGTGGTGCGGGATTCCGACCTGCCGCCCAAGGACAGGCGCGCCGTTCCGGCCTATCTGGTCGACGGTTCCGGTGCTCGTTGCTACCGCACGCGCGCAGTCAACTACGGCCTGCTGCCGGGCACCGTGCCGATGATGACGGGACGGACCGATGAACGGCTGCGCCCCGCCAGACTCCACGCCCTCTTCGCGAACGTGGACTTCTTCCTGCAACCCGCTCCCGAGCGGATCCAGACGGAGTTCGGCCTCGCTGCCTGGAAGCACGAGCTTACGGAGCTGGCCTGCTCACCGGGAGCGAAGTGATCTCGTAAGGGGCGGCACGGGCTCGACCGCCGGCTGCGGCTCGATGATCAGGGGACGCAAGAGGATGCGGCTTCGCAGACGTGTTGCGCGCGGACTGAGCCGGGGCCGTCCCGAACAGGACGAAGACGCGCAGCTCGGCTTGGCGTATGCTGGTAAGGCGAGCGGTGTGTCCGGTGCCGGAGGTCTCCATGCGTTGCCCTCCCAACGCGGGGAAGCCGAGCCGGGTGGCTGCGGGGCGGCTGGCCGCAGCGGCCCTGGCCAGCCTTTGGCCGCTGGCCGCCTGCCGGCCCCCGCCTCCAAGCCCCGCGCAGGCACTCGTCGCCCGGGGCCGGCAGATCTTCCTCGCCGAGACCTTCGCCGGCAACGGCCGTACTTGTGGCACCTGCCATCGTGAAGAGCGGAACTTCACGATCGACGCGGCCTTCATCGCCAGGTTGCCCAAGGACGATCCGCTGTTCGCCGCGGAGGTCCAACCGGACTTGAGGCAGAACTTCGAGAACCCCCGGCTGATGCGGGAGCACGGGCTGATCCTCGAGAACCTCGACGGTTTCGACGACCTGGCGAACCGGTTCACGCAGCGTGGCGTGCCACACGTGCTCGCGCTGCGGACGTCGATCACGAGCCCCCAGGGACCGCGTACCGGCTGGTCCGGCGACGGCGCGCCCGCAGACGGCTCGCTGCGCGCCTTCGCGGTCGGAGCGGTGATCCAGCACTTCACGAAGACGCTCAACCGCGTTGCAGGTGTGGACTTCCGGCTTCCCAGCGACGAGGAGCTGGACGCGCTCGAGGCCTTCCAGCTGTCACTCGGGCGACAGGCCGACCTGGAGCTCCCGCTGCCGCTCAAGGGCAGCGTGGCCCGGCGCGGCCAGGAGATCTTCCTCGACAACGCGCTCGGCAAGTGCAACATCTGCCACCGCAACGCCGGCGCCAACGCAACCCTGGGGCCGCAGGACGCCGGCAACGCCAACTTCGACACCGGAGTGGAGAACCTGCCGGACCAGCCTGCCGATCTCACTGGCGAGCGGATGCCGCCGGACGACGGCTTCGGCAGGCCCGGAGACGGCACGTTCAACACGCCGCCTCTCGTGGAGGCGGCCGATACCGGGCCTTTCTTCCACAACAACGCCGTCGACACCATCGAGGGCGCAGTCGCCTTCTACAACGGCCAGGCCTTCAACAACTCGCCCTCCGGCCGCTTCCTGGCGAGCACCGACCCGAACGGCGTGGGCATCCGGCTCGACGCCACGCAGGTGGTCGCGGTCGCGGCCTTCCTCCGCGTGATCAACGCCCTCGAGAACGTCAGGCAGAGTATCGAGCTGCTGAGCCGGAGCGCGCAGCTGGGCTTCGCGGAGCGCGCTGAGGCGCGGCGTCTGCTCCGGCTCGCCGTGCACGAGACGAACGACGGCGTCACGGTGCTCGCCGGTGGCGGGCTCCACCCCGACGCCGTGGCTGAATTGACCGAAGCCCGGGGACTGAGCAAGCGCGCGGCGACGAGCCTGTTCAGCCGGCGCCGCCTGACGCGAGAGGCGATCCAGGCCCAGGAGCGAGCCCGCTCCCGCCTGATCGCCGCGGGGTCATGACGACGATATCGAGGAGAGCCGATTGATGCGCTCGCTCCCGACGACAGCCGCGTTCGTGATCGCGTTGGCCGCTGGGCCGCCGATCTACGCGCAAAAGGCGACCGAACAGTTCATCCCCCTGGGCCGGTCGCCCGGGGCTTCGGGCAAACTCACCTGGATCGGCGAGATCCTCGGTACTGATGCCGAAGCCCGGACCCTCACCCTCGGCGAAGCCCAGCGTTCGCACACCGTGAAGATCACCGACACGACGCGCATCTTCCTGGACCGCAGCAAGCTCAAGCAGACCAACCTGACGGGGACTTTCGCCGACCTCCAGCCGGGCCGCCGCGTGGAGGTGAAGTACGAGGGGCCGCTGCCAACGCCAACAGCCGACTGGGTGAAGGTCGAGATCGCCCAGCCGTAGGGCCGAGCCGGGGATCCAGCCCGACCCCTGTCCGGCTCGGGACAGTCCCCATCCCAGTTCCGCCCACGTCGTCGAGGCCCGGGAGCTCAAGCCGTCCGCCAAACGGCTGCTTCGACAAAAGAACCGAGGGAGGGATCGGGCTGGCACGTGTCCTGCTCCGCCGACCTCGAGTGAGCGAGTTGTGGTCGAACGTGCGGCAGGGCCTCCGGTTCCTCGCTCGGAACCGGGGCGCCTCGACCCTGGCCGTGCTCTGCCTGGCCGTCGGGATCGGACTTCACACCACGATGTTCGCTGGCGCCGATCCTTGGCTCTTCCGCCCGCTGCCCTACGTCGAGCCGGAGCGTCTCGCCTCGTTACGCGAGGTGGATCCGCGGGGCGCGGCGCGGCTGGCGTCGACGCCAACGTATTTCGACTGGCAGAAGCAGGCGTCGGCGTTCGCAGCCATCGGGGCGGTCGCACGTGTGGGATTCAACCTCAGCACGGAGGACGAGCCCGAGCGCATCCGCGGAGCCCAGGTCACGCCCTCCCTCTTCCCCCTTCTCGGTGTGCAGCCGGCGGTGGGACGGCTTTTCACCTCCGAGGAAGGCCGCCCTGGTGCGCCCCCGGTGTGCCTGATCAGCCACGACCTCTGGAGTCGCCGTCTCGAGGCGCGTGCCGGGATTGTCGGGGGGACACTCAAGATCGACGGCGAGCTGCACACCATCGTGGGCCGGATGCCCCCGGGGTGGGCCTTCCCGGAGTACGCGGAGGTCTGGACGCCCCTTCGACTCGATCCTGGAGAACGGGACCGCACGCGCCGAGGGCTGGACGTGATCGCGCGCCTTTCCTCGGGTGTGTCCTTCGACGGTGCACGGAGCGAGCTCCAGGTCCTGGCGGGGCGCATGGCCACCGAACACCGCGACACGAGCGAGGGCTGGGGTTTCCAGCTCACGCCCCTGCTCGAGGACCTGACCCCGCCCGGAGTCCAGGACGCGCTCCGGCTCATGCTCGGAGCCGCGGGGTTCGTGCTCCTGATCGCCTGCGCCAACGTCGCGAACCTGCTCCTCGCCCAAGGCATCGACCGCCGGCGTGAGATCGCCACTCGCCTCGCCTTGGGCGCAAGTCCGCGCCAGCTGTTCCAGCAGCGGCTCGTGGAGAGCCTGCTCCTGGCCCTGGCCGCCGGAGTGATCGGCGCCACCCTCGCCTTCTGGGGCACGGCGTTGCTTGCCGGAGCCGTCCCTGTGCGACCGCCGTTCTGGGCCGCCGTGGAGGTGAACCCGCGCGTGCTCCTGGTCACGCTCGCCAGTTGTGTGGTCGCCAGCCTGGCCGGCGGCCTGCTGCCCGCCCTCGAGGCCGCGCGCCTGGACGTGCGGGGCCTCCTGCAAGAGGGTGGGCGGGGCTCAAGCGTCGGGGCGCGCTCGCGCCGCTGGGGCCGCGCGCTGGTCGCGGCAGAGCTGGCCACCTCGGTCGTGCTCCTGAGCGGCGCTTTGTTGATGCTTCGGAGCTTCCGGGAGCGGCAGCGCTTCGACCTCGGGTTCATCTCGGAGGGGGCGCTCGCCGCACGCCTGACGCTCTCCGGGGAGCCCTACTCCGAGGGGCCGGCGCGGGCCGTTTTCCTGGACGAGCTGGTCCGCCGGGCCCACGCCTTGCCCGGGGTGGAGGCCGCGGCCGCGATCACCTCGCTTCCCGTGAGCGACGAGCTGGGCGGCGGGTGGTCGTCGGCTCCCCTCGAGGTGGAGGGGCTCGCGACCTCCGCCGCCGAGCGACCCTCCACACTCGTGCAGGCCACCACGGCGGACGCGTTCGCTGCACTGGGCATCGAGATCCGGAGCGGTCGCGGCTTCCACGATACCGAAGTGGCCAGCGGCGCCGACGTGGCCGTGGTCAGCGAGGGGCTCGCGCGCCGATCCTGGCCGGAGCGTGATCCGCTGGGGCAACGCCTCCGGCTGGGGGACGCCGACTGGCTGCGCGTGGTCGGAGTGGCCAGGGAGATCCGCGAGCCCAACAGCATTCTCGGCCTCGACCTGAAGCCAGCGGGGCAGGTCTACGTCCCCTACCCGCGGCGTGCCGCACGCACGGTGATGCTGGTGGTTCGCGGGCGCGACCCTGGCGCGCTCGCGGGCGCCCTGCGCCACGAGGTGCAGGCCCTGGATCCACTCCTGCCCCTTTACGACGTCCGCACCCTCGCGGAGGCCCGGCGGCGTGCGGACTGGGTGGCGCTGCTGTGGGGACAGATGCTCGCCTGGGCGGCAGCGATTGGCGCTCTGCTCACCTGCGTGGGCGTCTACGGAGTGGTGGCTCGGAGCGTGGCCCGACGCACGCAGGAGATCGGTATCCGCATGGCCCTGGGCGCGGATCGAACGGCGGTGCTCGGCGTCGTGTTGTCCCGAGATCTGCGACCGTCCCTGGCCGGAGTGGCGATAGGCTTGGTTGGCGCCCTTTTCCTGACCAGGGCGCTCGCGCACCTGCTCTACGGCGTGTCCGCGAGTGACCCCGGCATCCTCCTGGGGAGCGCGCTCGTCCTGGGCGGGGTCGCGCTCCTGGCCACCTACCTCCCGGCGCGACACGCCACCACCGTGGACCCCGTCGCCGCCCTGCGCAACGAGTGAAGGCGCAGGATCCCCGGGCGGGCCTCGCCTTCACACGCCGGCAGGCTCGACACACGCCACCGGCGGGCGGCGCTACTCGGAGCGCAGGACCCTGGCGGGGTGGAGCCGAGTCGCCCGCAGCGCCGGCAGATAGCTGGCCAAGAGCGCGAGCGAGGCGACGCCGAGCACGATCACGGCGTAGGTGGGCGGGTCGGCCGGGCTCACGCCGTAGAGCAACGACGAGAGCACGCGGCTCAAGGCGAGGGCCGCGGCGATCCCGATCCCGATGCCGAGCGCGGCCAGGCTCAGGCCCTGCCGCACCACCAGTCCGAGCAGTTGCCGTGGTCCGGCGCCCAGCGCCATCCGGATGCCGAACTCCCGGTCGCGCTGGCTGACCGCATACGCGATCGTGCCGTAGAGCCCGATGCTCGCCAACAACGCCGCCAGGGCCGCAAAGACGCCCAGTAGCTGCATCGCGAAACGTTGCCCCGCCGTGACCTCGGCCAGGTAACCACGCAGCGTCCGCACGTCGTAGTGCGCCAGCTCCGGGTCGAGCTGCCGCAACGCCTCCCGCGCGATCTCCGTCACCCGCGACGCAGGCAGCGGCGAACGCACCGTGAAGTAGAGGGCGCTAAAGGGCCACTGCGCCAGGGACAGGTAAGTCTGCTCTCGACCGTCCCGGCCCGGGTGGTCCTGCCGCACGTGCTCCACGACGCCGACGATCTCGACGGCCTCGCGGACCTGGGCCGCGGTGCGGACCTGGATGCGCTGGCCGATCGGATCCCGGCCGGGAAAGGCCGTGGCCGCGAGACGCTCGTCGACGACGACCACACGGCGGCCCTCCTTGACGTCCTCCCAGGTGAGGTCGCGGCCCTTCAGCAGGCGCGCGCCGAGGGCGCGGAAATAGCCGGGCAACACCACGTGGTTGTCCGACTCCACGACGCCCCATTTCTCCTCGGTGTGCGCGTCGTAGGCGTACTCGTTGGTCCAGAAACGACCACTCATGGGCAGCGGGAAGCTGGCGCTGAAGGCCTGGACGCCTGGCTGCGCCGACATGCGGTCGCTCAGCTCCTCGAAGAAACGCACCTGGTCGGCCGGGTTGGGGTAGCGGATGCCCGGCAAGGCGAGCTGGAAACTCACCAGCTGATCGGCCTCGAAGCCGGGTCGGGTGGACTGGAGGGCGGCGAAGCTGCGGATCATGAGGCCTGCGCCCACCAGCAGCACCAGGGACAACGCGATCTCTCCGGCGACGAGGACCCGACGCATTCGCGCGCGACCACTCCCGCCCGCCAGGCGCGCCCCGCTCTTGAGGGTCTCGTGGAGGTCCACGCGGGACGCCTGCAGGGCGGGCACGAGGGCGAAGACGAGGACCGTGAAGAGCGACGCCAGGAGCGTGAAGCCGAGCACACGGCCGTCGATGGCGACGGCGTCGAAGCGCGGCAGGTCGGCCGGGGCGAGGCGCACCAGCAGCGAGACCAGCCCGAGGGCGAGCAGGATGCCGAGCAACGCGGCGCCCCCTGCGAGGAGCAGGCCCTCGGTCAGCAGCTGGCGCACCAGGCGCGATCGGCTGGCTCCCAGCGCCGCCCGCGCTCCGATCTCGTGTTCCCGCTCCGCGGCCCGGGCCAGCAGCAGGTTGGCGACGTTGCCGCACGCGATCAGCAGCACGAAGGCGACCGCCCCGAACAGGATCAGCACCGGGCGGCGCACCGCGCTGACCAGGTCGGCGTGCAGAGGACGCACCAGGAGCTGGAACGGCTGCTGGCGGTAGGCCGGGTGCTCGGCGATCAGCTCGCGCGTCAGGCGGTCGGTGGCCTGCTGCGCCTGTTCCAGGCTGACGTCGGGCTGCAGGCGCCCCACGGCGCGCATCCAGCGGAACCGCGGCAAGGTGCGAAAGTCGAAGTTGAAGGGGCGCCAGGCGTCGAGCCGCTTCGGAAGGCCGGCCTCGCGGGGCAGCAGGAGCTCGAGATTCGCCGGCAACACGCCGACCACCAGGGTCGACTGGCCGTCGAGCACGATCGAGCGGCCGACGACCCCGGGATCGCCGCCGAAGCGCTCCCGCCAGAACCCGTGGCCGAGCAGCACCACGGCGGCGGCGTTGGGCAGGCCGTCCTCGGCGGTGAAGGCCCGGCCCAGGAACGGCTCCACGCCCAGCAGCCGCAGGAAGTTCCAGCGGATGCCACCGATCTGGAGCTGCGCCGGGTCGCCGGCGCCGGTGAGGGTGGCGCTGTTGTCGCGTATCGAGGCGACGTCCTCGAACACGCCCGCACGCTCGCGCACGTCCTCGATCTCGGGCGGCGCGAGCGAAGGCAACGAGGCCTGGCCGTCGGTGCTGACGCGGAACAGCACCAGCCGCTCCGGATCACGATAGGGCAGCTCCGCGAGCAGCACGCCGCTGACCACGCTGAACATCGTCGTGTTGACGGCGATCCCCAGACCCAGGGTCAGGACGGCCACGAGCGTGAACCCGGGCCGGGCGCGTAACGCGCGCCAGCCATAGTAGAGATCCTGGACGAAGCTGTCCACGGCCGCCTCCGGACCGCCCCCAGGGCTCAGCATACCCCACTCCGAGTGGTTGGAGGAGGGCGCTGGGCGCGGCCCTCAGGGCCGCAGCAGCTCCCAGGAGCCGCTGACGACCAGGCCGGTCGAGGCCAGGTTGGAGCAGGTGGCGCTGCCTCCGGCCTGGGTGACCGGGTTCCCCACCGCGGTGCCCTGGTAACGGCAGGCGCCGGCCTCGAAGGCCACGGCCGAGCGGGCGATCTCTCCGTTCAGCAGCGCGTCCTGTCTCAAGTAGTCGATGGCGACGCTCTGGCTCTGGCACCCGCCCCGGCCGGTCAGTGACCCCGACAGGCGCTCGCCATTTTGGGTGATCGTCAGCGTCCCGCCGTCTCCGCAGGTGGTGCCGCCTCCCTGGACGACTTGCGAGTAGCGCCAGCTCCCCGAGATGTCGGGGGCCGGCGAGGTCGTCGTGTACTCGCCGCAGCTCGCGAGCAGGAGCGCCAACGCGGCAGCGCCTCGCGTGCTCACTCGATCTCCGCCAGCACGGCGCCCGGCGTCACCATGTCACCCACCTTGACGGCGATCCTGCGGACGGTTCCTGCTTTCGCCGCGCGGAGCGCGTTCTCCATCTTCATCGCCTCCACGACCAGGATCTCTTCCCCTTTCTGGACCCGCTGGCCCTCGCGGGCCTTGAGGGCGGTGACCTTGCCCGGCATCGGCGCCTCGAGGCCTCCCGCCGGGTGGCGGTGGGCGGCCCGCCGGCCCTCGCGCAGCACCTCGAAGCGGTAGACCCGCCCGCACCAGAAGAGATGCACCACGTCGCCGTCCCGGACGCAGTGGAAGGTCTCGACCTGCTCGCCCCGGCGCCAGACGAACGTGCCCGGGGCGGCTTCCTCCACCTCGACTCCCGCGGGACGTTCGATGCGCCGCTCCTCGTCGCCGACCAGGAAGCGCATCACACGAGCCTCCAGGCGCCAAGCGTCGCCCACGGATCAGCCGTCGGGGTTGGACCCGTCGTCCTCGTCGGGCTCCGGCTGAGCGCGAGGGCCGCCGCCGCCAGCGCCTCGTCGGGCGGCGTGTCGTCGGCGCCGAGCTCCGACAGGTGCTCGTCGATGAACTGGGTGTGGAGCCGCCCCTCGACGAAGGCCGGATGCTCCAGGATCGCCTGCAGGCGCGCCAGGTTGGTCACCACACCGAGAGCGGCTGTGGAGCGCAGGGCGGCTCGCATCCGCTGGCGGGCCTCGGTGCGGTCCCGGCCCCAGGTCACGAGCTTCGCCAGGAGTGGATCGTAGTGGACGCTCACCTCGGACCCCGTCTCGACGCCGGCGTCGAAACGCACGCCGGGGCCGGACGGCGCGCACAGCAGCAGGATCCGGCCCGGCGACGGCAAGTCGTCCTGGTCCGGGTCCTCGGCGTAGAGCCGGCACTCGAAGGCATGTCCACTTGCGCCCAGATCGTCCTGCCCGAACGGGAGGGGCCGGCCGGCAGCGATCTCGATCTGAAGGCGCACCAGGTCGAGACCGGTCACCGCCTCGGTCACGGCGTGCTCGACCTGCAGGCGCGTGTTCATCTCGAGGAAGTGGAAACGTCCCTCCGGATCCAGCAGGAACTCAACCGTGCCCGCGTTGACGTAACCCGCCGCCCTGGCCGCGGCCACTCCGGCGGCGCACAGGGACTCGCGCTGCGCCGCGTCGAGGGCGGGGCTCGGCGTCTCCTCCACGACCTTCTGGTGGCGTCTCTGGATCGAGCACTCGCGCTCGAAGAGCTGGAGCACCTGCCCCCCGGCATCGGCCAGAACCTGCACCTCGACGTGACGTGGACGCTCGACGCAACGTTCGAGCACGATCACATCGTCACCGAAGGCCGCCTGCGCCTCGCGACGCGAGGCTTCGAGAGCGGCGGGAAACTCCCCGGCCGTGTGCACCACACGCATGCCTTTGCCGCCGCCGCCCCGCGAGGGCTTGATCATGACCGGCCAGCCGATGCGCGCCGCTTGCGTGGCCAGTGTCGCGTCCTGCTGGTCGTCGCCGTCGTAGCCGGGCAGCACCGGCACACCAGCCGCGGCCATCAGGCGGCGGGCCCCCTTCTTGTCCCCCATCCGCCGGTGTACGTCGCCCGGCGGTCCAACGAACACCAGGCCCGCGTCACGCACCGCGTCCGCGAAGTCGCCGTTCTGGCTGAGGAAGCCGTAGCCGGGGTGGATCGCGTCGGCGCCGGTGCGTCGCGCGGCGTCGAGCAGCGCCTCGAGGTTGAGGTACGAACCGGCGGCCTCGGCGGGACCGATGGCCACGGCTTCGTCGCACGACCGGGCGTGAAGCGCGTTGCGGTCGGCGGCCGAGTAGACCGCGACGCTGGGGATGCCCATGGCCCGGCAGGTGCGGGCGATCCGCACCGCGATCTCGCCGCGGTTCGCGATCAGCAGCTTGCGGAAGGGCGGTGCCATGCCAGAAGCGCGATTCTCCTACAGTCGCCGGCGGTGTTTCAGGGCCCGGCCTCCGGCGCGGTCGCCGCGCCGAACTCGTCGAGCGGATCGAGGTCGCGGTTCAGCCCCGCAGCCTCCGCGGCGCAATCGAAGCGCTTACCGGTCAGGAGACCCCGCAACACGTCCCCGCTGTTGATCGGCAGGAGATAGGGGCGGGGCGGCCCCAGCAGGCGGTCGACCCACACCTGTGTCTCGACCTCCAGCGGGCGTTGGCTGCCCACCAGCACCAGCTCGCCAGCGAAGGAGAGCACGTGGGGGAACACCCGGCAGAAGGTGGCGCGCACCCGAGGCGTCGGGGCCCACGTGCACATCACCCCGCCCGGCTTCAGGCGCCGCGCGGCCAACTCGAAGAACTCGAGGGAGTACAGGTTGCCGCTGCCGGAGGCATACGGCAGGAGCGCGTCGGCCTCCACGAGGTCGTACTGCCGCTCCTCCCGCAACAAGGCGTTGCGGCCGTCCGCCAGCGTGACGCGGATGCGAGCGTCGCTCAGGAACTCCGGCAGGTGGCGCGGCGGGTTGGTTGCGAGCAGCCGCCGCAGCACCAGCTGCTGGGGCGCGGCGATCTCGAACACCCGCACCCGGCGTGTCTCCCGGCGGCAGGCCGCGGCCCAGGCCGTGTCGCCCGAGGCCAGGCCGATGATCGCCACGTCCTGCGGGTCCGGGTGCACGATGGCGGGGATCGCGCCGAGCAGGGTGTGCAGGCCGCCGTAGGGGAGCCAGCTGAGGCCGCGGCCGTTGGTCCAGAACACGTAGCGCCCGTCGGCGTCGGCCGTGGCGCCCACCACACTCGTGGCGTCCTCGGCCCACAGGCCGCCCGGCTGCGCCTGGCCGTGAAGCCGCGACCAGAGCCGATCGCGCGAAGGGACCGTCCAGGCGAGGGCGACGAGCGCGGCGGACAGGGCACCGAAAACCGAGCGCACGCCGTACTTCCGCATGCCCAGCAGCGCGAACACCAGGCCGAGCAGCGCCAGCACGCGCAGCGTCCCGCTGGTGCCCAGGTGGTCGAGGGCGACCACCCCGACCAGCAGGCTGCCGGCGGCGCAGCCCGCGATGTTGGCGGCCTGCAGCAGGCCCACGCGACGGCTGCTCGTCTCGGGGTCGCGTTGCACGGCCCGCTGCAGGGCCACGAAGGACACGCCCATCAGGAACGTGGGCACGGCATACAGGGCCAGCGGCCACAGCAGGTACAGCCGCCAGAACAGCCCGGGGTCCGAGGTGTGGCCGAGCCGGAAGCCCTTGGTACGTGCCCAGTACTCCCCGAACCAGCGCAGGAGCGGCAGCTCCAAGGGCGCGTACGCCACCACGCCCACCGCCAACAGCGCCGACACCAGGAGACCACACTGGCACAGCAGGAACACGCGCAGCGGCCGCGTGAAGCGCGGCGCCCAGCGGATGCCGGCGAGTGTCCCGAACCCGAGCCCGGCCAGATACAGGGCGAGCACCGTTCCGAAGGTGAAGGCCGTCGCCTTCACGCCGACCTCCACGATCCGGAACCACACGATCTCCAGGGCCAGGGCGATCGCCCCGCTCAAGGCATACAGCAGCGTCCAGGCCGGGAGGGAGACGCCGGCCTCGGGCGCGGCCTCGTCGTTGTTCCCCGGGCTTCGCGTCGGCGCAGCGGCGCTGCGCGAGCCCAGCCACATCGAACCCGTGGCGACCAGGACGTTGCCAAGGGCGCCCGCGTACACGGCGCCCGCGACGCCGAGCTCACGGATCAGCAGCCAAGGCGTCAGGAACGCCCCCGCCGCCGCGCCGAGCGTGTTGACGGCGTAGAGCCAGCCGATGCGCTGCGCGGCCCCGGTGGTCGTCTCCACCACGGCTCGCACCAGGAACGGGAGCGTCATCCCCATCAGCGTCGTCGGCAGGCCCAGGCTCAGCAGGTGCAGCAGCCCTGCGGCCAGCGGGTTCGCGTACAGGCGCCCGCCACGCTCGTACAGCAGGTCGTAGTAAACCGACGGGCTGACCACGGCGAACAGGCCGACGCCGAGCTCGAGCAGCGCGAAGGCGCGCAGCGCCGTCCGCGGGGACACCCGCGCGCTCCAGGCGCCGCCGAGCTGGCTGCCGACACCGAGGCCGGCCATGAAGCTCGCGGCGATCACGGCCACCGAGTACACCCCGACGCCGGTGGCCAGGGCCAGGATCCGTTGCCAGGCCACCTGGTAGACCAGTGCGGACGCGCCGCTCACGGCGAACAGCAGGCCAATCGCGGCGACCCGCCCGGAGATGAGCCGGCGCGTCACGGTCCCCCGCCGGCCGGCGGACCGCTGCGCCAGAAGGGCGTCCGCGTGTTGCGCTCGGCAACGAGGCGCTGAATGCGGTCGCGGGTCACGAGGTAGAGATAGATCGAGTACCCCAGGCGCGCGTCGGGAGGCTCGACGGTGAGCCAATCCAGGCAGCCCGGCTTCGTCCTCTTGGGCCGATGCACCTCGACCGCATGTAGAGCGTAGTAACCCGGAGCCGGCGTACATGGGGGCGTCTCGTAGCTGATTCCCCAATGTTTCGGGCTGCCGCTGTAGTAGGTGTAGTAGAGCCGCCACGGCCGCGTCGTCCGCTGCCACTCCCCGAGCCGCCGCTGGTCCTGGCCCCAGTCGTCGCCGTGCACGAGGTAACGCGGACCCCCCTCCGGGCCGCCGGCCCAGAGGTTGAAGAACATCAGATGATGGGGGTGCACGACCAGCGACTCGACCACCGCGGCGAGGAGCGCCGCCCCCGCCAGGCGGCGCAAGAGGCCCCGCGGCTCCAGCGAACCGAGCACCCGGCCGGCCCAGAGCATCAGGAAGGGAAAGGCGGGCAGGATGTACTTGATCCCGTTTTGCGCCCTGCCCAGGCTCATCCCGAGCACCAGGATGGCTGGGAACGCGAGCAGCGCGGCGTCGGCGGCGATCTCGAACGCGCGGCGCTTTTTGACGCGCTGCCACAACGCCAGCGCCGTCAGAGCCTGCGCGCCGATCGTCGTCTTGAGCGCCAGGGCCGCCAGGTAGAACCACCACCAGCCCGTGAAACGAACCTCGCCAAAAAGGTAGCCGTGATGGCCCCCGGCGCCCTGGCCGAGCTGCACGAGCAGGCCCGAGAGCCACGGAGCCGCGGGCACCGGGCCGAGTGACAGCGGCGGCAGCCGGGACTGGAAGACGCCACACAGGCGCGACGTGTCGATGCGCTCCACCACGAAGCCGTAGACGGTCCACAACGTCAGGCCGAAGCCCAGGCACGCGCAGCATCCGAACCAGAGCGCCCTCCTCCAGGCCGTCCGCTCCCGCCGCCACACGAACAGCCCCACGCCGAGCAGGACGGGAACGGCCGCCAGGGCGGTGAACTTGCTGGCGGCGGCGAGTGCCAGGGCGCCACCCAGCGCCAGCGCCCGCCCGGCCGTCGGGACCTCGAGTTGCCGCGTGGCGGACCAGGCCACCAGACACAGGGCGCTCGTCACCCAGCCGTCCATGGTGGCGAGGCTGCCGTGGGCCAACAACGTCGGCGAGAAACACCAAAGCGCGTGGGTCAGGTTCGCCGCCGAAGCTCCGAAACGGCCCGCCGTCGCGCGCAGGAACAGGCCGCCGGCCAGGGTCACCACGATCGTCGCCAGCCGCGCCAGGAACAGGTTGCGGCGGGCCTGCGTTTCGTTCTTGGACCAGAGCGGGTGCCGCCCCACGTCCGGCCGGTCCGCGAACAGGATCGGGTCGCCGAGCCTCAGGGCCAGCGCAGAGCCCCACTTGGGCAACGCCGGCGAGTCGCAGTTGGCGTTGAAGTCGCCCTCGCGCCACTGCAACACGGCGTTCGCCAGGTAGTGGGCCTCGTCCACCGTGTCGGACTTGTCGTCGGCGGTACGGAGGAGCAGGACGGCCTGGGCGGCCACCAGCAGCAGGGCCAGCAGGCCGGACCGCTGCGTGTCGAGCAGGCGACGCCAGCCTAGGGCAGCCAGCGCGGCTTCCTCTTCTCCAGGAACGCCCGCAGGCCCTCCTGGCCCTCGGGGGACACCCGGATGTCGGCGATCGCCTCCACCGTGTAGCGCTGCACGTCCTCGACGCGGCGGAAGGCGACCTCCTCGATCAGCTCCTTCGCCTGCGCGACCGCCCGCGGCCCCGCCTTGAGAAGCTCGTGGATGCGCGTCTCGACGGCGGCGTCGAGGTCCTCGGGCGGAACGGCCGCGCGCACCAGGCCGATCTCCTGGGCCTTGACGGCCTCGAAGCGCTCGCCCGTGAGGAACAACTCGCGGGCGGCAGACTCGCCGATCTTGCGGATCACGTAGGGCGAGATCACGGCCGGCAGGATCCCCAGGCGCACCTCGGTGAAGCCGAACTGGGTGCCGAGGGCCGCCACCGGGATGTCGGCCGCCGCCACCAGACCGGCGCCGCCGCCCAGGGCGGCGCCGTGGACGCGCGCCACGATGGGCTTCGGCGACTCGTAGACCGTGAAAAACAGGTCGGCCAGGGCTTGCGCCTCACGCAGGTTCTCCTCGCGGCTGAACGCCCCCATGGCCTTCATCCACTGCAGGTCCGCGCCGGCGCAGAAGGACTCGCCGCGGCCGCCCAGGACGATCACGCGCACGCCCTCGACCTCGTGGAGGTCGAAGATGGCGCGGCGCAACTCGGTCACCATCAGGCCGTCGAAGGCGTTGCGTTGCTCGGGCCGGTTGAGCCAGACACGGGCCACCGGCCCCTCCAGCTGCAGCTCGACGCGTTCGAACTTCAAGCCGCCCTCACATGCGGAACACGCCGAAACGCGCCTCCGGGATCGGCGCGTTGAGCGCCGCCGAGATGCCGAGGGCCAAAACGCTTCGCGTCTCGCGGGGCGGGATCACGCCGTCGTCCCAGAGCCGCGCGCTCGAGTAATACGGGCTGCCCTCCTCCTCGTACTTGGCCAGGATCGGAGCGCGGATCGCCTCGGCCTCGGCCGCCGACATCGGCTCGCCCCGCCGCTGCCGCTGCTCGATCTTCACCTGGCTCAGCACCGATGCCGCCTGCTCCCCGCCCATCACCGAGATCCGCGCGTTGGGCCACATCCAGAGCTGCCGCGGCTGGTAGGCCCGGCCGCACATGCCGTAGTTGCCCGCGCCGAAGCTGCCGCCCACGATCACCGTGAACTTCGGCACCGGCGCGTTGGCCACGGCGTGCACCATCTTCGCGCCGTCCTTGGCGATGCCCTTCTGCTCGTACTCCTTGCCCACGATGAAGCCCGTGATGTTCTGCAGGAACACCAGGGGGATCTTGCGCAGCGAGCACATCTCGATGAAGTGGGTGGCCTTCAGGGCGCTCTCGGAGAACAACACCCCGTTGTTGGCGAGGATGCCGACCGGGAACCCCATGACGCGCGCGAAACCCGTGACCAGGGTCGAGCCGTAGAGGGCCTTGAACTCGTCGAAGCGGCTGGCGTCCACGATGCGCGCGATCAGCTCCCGGACGTCGTAGGCCCTACGGTAACTCTTCGGGACGATGCCGCCCAGCTCGGCCGGATCGTAGGCCGGGTCCTCGGGCGCCTGCAGATCCCAGGGATAACTCTTGCGGGAGGTGAGGTTGGAGACCACGTCGCGGGCGATCTCGAAGGCGTGCGCTTCGTCCTGGGCGTAATGATCGGCGACACCGCTGATGCGGCAGTGGACGTCCGCGCCGCCCAGCTCCTCTGCGCTGACCTCCTCTCCGGTGGCGGCCTTCACCAGGGGGGGCCCGCCGAGGAAAATCGTGCCGCGGTTCTTCACGATCACGGTCTCGTCGCTCATCGCCGGCACGTAGGCGCCGCCGGCCGTGCACGAGCCCAGCACCACGCTGATCTGGGGAATGCCTGCCGCCGACAGCCGGGCCTCGTTGTAGAAGATGCGGCCGAAGTGGTCGCGGTCCGGGAACACCTCCGCCTGGAGCGGCAGGAAGGCGCCCCCGGAATCCACGAGATACACGCAGGGCAGGTGGTTCTCCGCCGCCACTTCCTGGGCGCGCAGGTGTTTTTTCACCGTGAGGGGGAAATACGTCCCGCCCTTGACCGTGGCGTCGTTGGCCACGACCACGACCTCGCGTCCCCGAACACGACCGATGCCGGTGACCATGCCCGCGCCTGGGGCGGCGTCCTCGTACATGCCGTTGGCCGCCAAGGCCCCGATCTCGAGGAAGGGCGTTCCGGGGTCCAGCAGCCGCTCGATCCGCTCGCGCACCGGGAGCTTGCCCTGCTCGCGATGGCGCAGCTGCGCCTCCTCGTCGCCACCCTTGCGGACGCCGGCCAGGCGCTGCTGGAGGTCCGCCTCCAGCGCGTCCATGTGGGCCTTGTTCTCGGCGAACTCCGTCGAAGTGGCGTCGACGTGGCTTTCGATGACGGCCATGACAGGGAGACCAGGAGTATATGACGGGACACGGGGACGCGGCCGGACGGACACGCACGAGGCGCCCCCACCTGTTGCCGGCCGGGCGTGGCCCTTGCATGGGTCCAGGCGTGCGTGCGCCGTTGTTGCTCCAGGCCCTGGTCCTCGAAGGCGTCACGCTGATCGACGGCACGGGCGCGCCGCCGCGGCCCGACGTCACGCTCCTGATTCAGGACGGGCGGATCGCCGCCATCGGCGCCCGCGGCCAGGTCCCGTTTCCCGAGTTGGCGCCGGTCGTGGATCTCGCGGGCCGCACCGTCATCCCGGGCCTGATCGACGCCCACGCCCACGTGACGTTCCTACGCCGGGTGGCGGGGGCCGAGCGAGAGTACGACGAGGCCACCACCCGCCGCGTGTTGCGCCTGTTGCTGGCTTTCGGCGTCACCGGGGCGCGCAATCCGATGGCGCCGGCTGCGGCAGGAGTCGCCCTGCGCGACGCGGTCGCTTCCGGGGCCCTGCCGGGTCCGCGGCTGCGCACCGCGGGCGACGCGATCGACCTGGGAGGTTTCCCGACCGTCGGGGCCGTGCGCCAGGAGGTCGCCCGGCAGGCGGCGCTGGGCGTGGACGACGTCAAGGTGTACGCAGGCCTTCCTCCGAGCCTGGTCCAGGCCGCCATCACCTCCGCTCACGACCATGGCCTGGGGATCGTGGGACACCTCCAGGCCACGAGCTGGTCCGAGGCGGCCCGTGCCGGCATCGACTTCCTCAGCCACGGCGCGCCGTGGTCGGAGGGCCTGCTGGCCCCGGAGCACCGCGGCGCCTACCGACGCGCGATCCGCCGCGAGGGCGCCCTCAAGGCGCGGCTGCGTTGGCTCGAGTGG
>Ga0187893_10007494_pt1 | contig 17834 bp, 12 predicted proteins | sample MA1701074metaG_FD_139574 | JGI IMG/M metagenome (GOLD analysis project Ga0187893, IMG submission 139574) | White microbial mat communities from a basaltic lava cave in the Kipuka Kanohina Cave System on the Island of Hawaii, USA - MA170107-4 metaG ... | reverse complement strand
TGAAAAAAATCACCACTCTGCGTCCTGATAAACTCGACCAATTCGTCAGCATAGCGCAGCTCGCCATAGCCTACCGAGCCAGAGGGCATATCGCCCCGAAGCGCCACGATGTGATCGATCTGAGCGGCCCGGTATCGATTGAGAACCTCCGCTATCTGCGCTGCCGGATGACCGATGCAGGACACATGAGGGACCCCCGAGATCCCGGTTTTCTCCCGGATCTCCAGCACGGTCTCCAAGGTGCGTTCCCTGGTGCTACCACCGGCCCCAAAAGTCACCGAAAAGTAGTCCGGCTCTAGAGCCGCGAGTCTATCACGGGTGGTCTGCAGGCGCGCCACCGCTTCCGGTGTGCGCGGCGGAAAAAACTCAAAGCTAAAGCTCGGTTTGAAGTTCTTTTGCGATTGCATGGCTTAGCATTGTCTCAGCCATTTTTCCCCCGCTGCTGTACTGCCGGTAACCAATTAGTAGCGGTAATACTCGGGTTTGTAAGGTCCGTCTATCGGTACACCGATGTACTTCGCCTGCTCCGGCGTCAAGCGGGTGAGCTGGGCGCCGATTTTTTTGAGGTGCAGCCTGGCCACCTTTTCATCCAGATGCTTGGGCAGCGTATACACCTTGTTCTCGTATTTTTCAGGATTGCAGAACAACTCCATCTGGGCAAGCACTTGGTTGGTAAACGAATTCGACATGACAAAGCTTGCGTGCCCGGTGGCGCAACCCAGATTGACCAGCCGGCCCTCAGCGAGCACGATTATCCGTTTGCCATCGGGAAAGATGACGTGATCCACCTGCGGCTTGATGTTCTCCCACGGGTATTCTCTGAGCGACGCGATGTCTAATTCGGAATCGAAATGCCCAATATTGCACACGATCGCTTGGTTTTTCATCGCAGCCATGTGCTCACGCGTGATCACGTTGACGTTACCCGTGGCGGTGATGAAGATGTCGCCTTGAGACGCCACCTCGTCGATCAACACCACGCGATAGCCTTCCATCGCCGCCTGCAAAGCGCAAATGGGGTCGATCTCGGCGACGAAAACCGTGGCCCCCATCCCGCGCAGGCTTTGCGCGCAGCCTTTTCCTACATCGCCATAACCGATGACCACCGCGATCTTGCCGGCTATCATCACGTCGGTGGCGCGTTTGATGCCGTCGATAAGGGACTCACGGCAGCCATACAGATTGTCGAATTTTGACTTCGTTACGGAATTATTGACATTGATCGCAGGCACCTTGAGGGTGCCGGCTTGCATCATCTCGTACAGCCTATGAACACCGGTGGTGGTTTCCTCCGACAACCCGTACACGTCGTCCAGAAGTTGAGGATATTTTTCGTGCAGGATTTTGGTCAGGTCACCGCCATCGTCCAGCAGCAGGTTAGGGCGCCAGCCGTTGGAGCCGAAGACCGTCTGCTCTATGCACCACCAGAACTCTTGCTCGGTCTCGCCTTTCCAAGCGAATACCGGAACCCCGTTGGCGGCGATCGCCGCCGCGGCGTGATCCTGGGTAGAAAAGATATTACAGGAGGACCAGCGCACTTCGGCCCCCAGCTCGATCAGGGTCTCGATCAGCACCCCCGTTTGAATGGTCATGTGCAGACAGCCCGCGATGCGCGCGCCTTCGAGCGGATTCTTGCTTTGATATTCTTCCCGCAGCGCCATCAGGCCGGGCATTTCGGTCTCGGCGATCGCGATCTCCTTGCGGCCCCAATCCGCCAATGCAATGTCGGCCACCTTGTAGTCTGGCTTCGGGTTCTGTACGGGTTGTACACTCATGTTCCGCTCCTCTATTGGCTATCCAAACACGAAAGGGCTACGCATTGGCCCCCTGCTTTAGCGTCCTTCTGAGACCCAAGGCGTCTCGCAAGATCTCGGCCTTGTCCGTCCGTTCCCAGCTGATGTCTTTCTCACTGCGCCCGAAATGCCCATAACTCGCCGTCTGCTTATAGATCGGCCGCATTAAGTCCAGCATCTTGATTATCCCTTTGGGTCTGAGGTCAAAGTGTTCCCTCACCGCGGCGGTGAGGTGCGATTCATCACAGCAACCGGTCCCAAACGTCTCTATGCTGATGGAAGTAGGCTGGGCCACCCCGATGGCATAGGAGATCTGGATCTCGCAACGCTCCGCCAGCCCAGCCGCGACGATGTTTTTGGCCACATAACGTGCCGCATACGCGGCCGAGCGATCTACCTTGGATGGATCCTTACCGGAAAAGGCGCCGCCCCCGTGGCGCGCCATGCCACCGTAAGTATCGACGATGATCTTGCGACCGGTGAGCCCGCAGTCACCCATCGGCCCACCGATCACGAAGCGGCCCGTGGGGTTGATGTAATACTTGGTGTCCCGGTTGAGCCAGTGGCCGGGCAATGTGGGTTTGATGATCTCTTCCATGACCGCTTCTTTCAGATCCTTCTGATCGATCCCGGGATCGTGTTGGGTGGATAACACCACCGCGCCTATGCCGACGGGCTCGCTCCCCCGATAGTGGAAGGTGATTTGGCTCTTGGCGTCTGGCCTAAGCCAGGGCAATAATCCCTCTTTTCGCACCCGCGCTTGGCGCTGCATCAGCCGGTGCGCGTAGGTGATGGGGGCCGGCATCAGCACGTCTGTCTCATTGCAGGCATAGCCGAACATCAAACCCTGGTCACCCGCTCCTTGTTCGTGTTCCGCACTCTCATCGACCCCCATGGCGATGTCGGAGGACTGCTTGTCTACACATACGAGCACGCCACAAGAATGGGCATCGTATCCCATGTCGGAATGGTTGTAGCCTATGTCCGCTATCGTTTGCCGTGCTACTGCGGGCATATCGACGATAGCACTGGTGGTGACCTCCCCGGCGATAACGACTAAACCGGTGGTCGCTAGGGTTTCGCAGGCGACACGGGCTTTGGGGTCTTGAGCCAAGATGGCATCTAGGACAGCGTCCGATATCTGATCGGCCATTTTATCTGGATGGCCCTCGGAAACCGATTCGGAGGTAAAAAGACGGGTACCTTCCATGCTATTCTCTCAAAAGCGTTGAATTAGGGCCTGATAGTCTATCTGGATGTTCTTTTTTTTCCTAGCGGCCCGGCGAAACAAAACTTAAGCCGCCCCACTCGCCGAGCCCACATGCACATTCGAGGAGGAGACATGGCATTGATGAAAACACCGATCTGCGAGTTCGACAAGCAGGCGATCGATTTCGATTTACCGGGGGTGGATGGCAAGCGATGGACGCTTGCGGATTGCCGCGGCAAGCGGGCAACGCTGGTGATGTTCATCTGCAATCACTGCCCCTACGTCAAAGCGATCCGGGGGCGTCTGATCGGGGATGTCCGCGAGCTGCAAGGGGACGGTGTCGGTTGTGTGGCGATTATGCCCAATGATCCCACGGATTACCCTGAGGATTCGTTCGATAACATGAAAAAAGCGGCGCAGGAGTGGGGCTTTTCTTTTCCCTATTTGCTCGATGAGACCCAGGATGTCGCCCGGGCGTATGGTGCTATCTGCACGCCCGATTTCTTTGGCTACAACGCCGATCTGAAATTGCAATACCGCGGGCGCTTAGATAGCAGTGGCATGCAGCCCGCGCCACCGGATGCCCGCCGTGAGTTGGTGCAGGCAATGCAGTTGGTCGCCCGCACGGGACGGGGACCAGACGAGCAGACGCCTAGCATGGGCTGCTCCATCAAGTGGAAGGGCCACGGCCGCTAAATGGGCCACAGAATAGAAGTGGGATGGTCAAGTAGCCGCTCAGAACTTTTAGGATTATGATCAGGCATGGCAGTCAAGGCATCCGGTCTGGATCTTCCGGCCTTTATCACTTCGGTCTGTACTATTGACTTTATTCGGCGAATAACCCGCGGGGGCCTACGATGAACGTGATAAAAACATTGCTGGCTGCTCTATTGCTGGTCCAACCTTGGCGGTTGATCGCCGCAGAGACAGAAGGGCTGCAAGCTTTGCCGGAGCCACCACCGCCACCGCCCGATGTGGTGCAAAGCGGGGAACCGCTCGAGCCGGAAGTGACCATCATCAAGAGGAAAGATGCCACCATCGAGGAGCATCGCGCAAACGGGCACTTATACATGATTAAAGTAACACCGGTCATCGGGAAGCCCTATTATTTATTGGACTCGGATGGGGATGGGGTAATGGAAACCAATATGAGCGAGGTCTACTCGGACTTTGTCGTCCCGCAATGGGTCCTGTTTAGCTGGTAGCGGCGGTCGCCTAACCCACCGTCTCGCATAAAATCCCGGCGCTTTCTCATCCAAGGAGAGAGCGCTCGAGTGGGCTTGAGCCGGAGAATCAATGTCGGTTTTCACAAGCGTCTCAAGAGAAGACTTGGCCGTATTCCTGTCCCATTATGATCTCGGAGAGGTGGTGGATTTCCAAGGGATAGCCGATGGCATAGAGAACACCAACTTTTTCCTAACGACCACGCGCGGCCGTTTCGTACTGACTCTGTTTGAGGTCGTGAGCGCAAAAGATCTTCCCTATTTTTTGGATTGGATGGCCTTCTTAGCCGACAACGGGATCCCCAGCGCGCACCCTGTCTGGGATCACCAGGGACACTACCAACGATGGTTGAACGGAAAACCGGCCGCATTGGTGAAGCGTCTTGAGGGACGTAGCGTGGTGCGTCCAACGTTAGCTCAATGTTCTGCCATAGGCCGTTGCATGGCCGACATGCACAGCCTCGGATCTCGGTTCATGGAGCAGCGGAAAAACGACCGCGGATCGCCTTGGTGGGCGACCACCGCGCAACGTTTGTTGCCAAAGATGGAACCGAGCGCCGCGACATTGCTGCGCGAAGAGCTGGCCTACCAAGCGCGTTATGCGTCGCCCAATCTGCCTTGCGGCGTGATCCATGCCGATCTTTTCCGCGATAACGCGTTGTTTTGCGATGACACGCTCACCGGCGTGATCGACTTCTACTACGCCTGCAACGATGTGCTGATCTACGACCTCGCGATCGCGGTAAACGATTGGTGCTTTCCGGATGGCGTGTTTGATTGCGAGCGTGCCCGGGCGTTGCTCCAGTCTTACCAGCAAATCCGCCCCTTGGAGGAGCGGGAACAGAAGGCATGGTCTACCGTTTTGCGCGCCGGTGCTCTGCGTTTTTGGTTATCGCGCCTGCGAGACAAATATTTTCCGCGCGCCGGCGAGATCACCCACATCAAGGATCCGGAAACGTTCAAACGCCTCTTGGAATTTCACATCGCACACCCGGGCCCGCTCGCTAGCGTATTGCAATGACAAACGGTTTCATTGGAACCCGCACATGGACATCGAGGCGCTAGAAGCGAGTAGGGACGTCGAAGCGAATCGCGACGGAAATCCCCACTGAGTAATCCGCGGCCTCATCGGTCAAACCCATCTCAGCCGTGAGGTCGAGAAACTTCCCGCGGCCGATGATCGATGAGGCCCCAAAGTTCAGCGTTCCGATCACCTGATCGGATCCGCTGATGGCGCCATCACCGATCTCCAGCTCGTTGACGAATGTCTGATTGAGAATAACGCGCAGCGAGGTCTCAGGACTGGCGGCCAGCAGCGCCCCGACCGAGAAGCCGAGCTGGTCGCCCGGATTGATATCGTCCTTCTCGAATGTGGTTCCGTAGGAGGCGCTGCCGATGAACACCAGCGGGTCCTGGCGCTTGGTCATGGTTAACGAGCCCTGGAGCTCGTTGAAGCCACCTCCCAGCGAAAAGCCGTCATCGGAGGTTTCACCGGAGTCCGTATCCCAGGTCACCCTACCGATGAGATCCGGCCACCAGTTGCGCTCGTGCAGCAACCCCTTGGCCAGGCCGAAGCCGATATCGCCGAATCCCGAGCCATGAGACTCCGTCTCGGCGCGCGCGCCGAAACCTACTTCCGTGACCACTTGTTGCTCTACATATCGATAAGGAATGCCGAGTTCCAGTTGTGAGTCGAAGGGTAGACCGACGCGCAGAAAAAGCTCGCCGTTGAAGGTATTGCGGCGAACATCTTGGGATGCAATTAGCTGCCTCCCTTGTGCGAAGAACAAGGGAGGTGCCTCTTGCTCGCTTCGGATATAGGTGAAGCTGGGCTGGATGTCGGCCTGTCCAAATGGCAGAAGCAGTGCGCCCGTCACCACCAGCGTTCGCTCCAGCGCGCGCTCAGCCGCCTCCTCATCGACCTCGAATTGGCCGGGGGCTGCCGCTCCCGCGCCGCTTGCAGCCGCTGGGGCCTCTTCGCCCGGTGTCGAGGGCTCCTGCTCGGCCGATGAAGCGACCGGCGGCACGGAGGGCACGGGCTTGGCCGCCACCGGTTGCGGGTTAGGCGGCGCCCGATCGGCCGTTGTGGCGATTTGCCGCTCGAGCGCTCCAACGCGCCGCTGCAGATCAACAATGAGGGCGTCGCGCTCCTTGAGCCTTCGCAGCAGTTCCTCCATCGTCGGCTGAGGATCAGAGCCGGCCTGCTCCGTCCGGGGCCCGGCCACAACCAGCCCAACCATAGCCAAAGATGCGACCAAGGCTGCGGCTTGCAGCAGCCGGCGCGAACGCCTGGGTGGTGTCATTTGCCTCCTTTCTGATGGGTGGCTTAGCGCAACATCACGAAATCACTGGCGCGGGGGGCGAGGCGATTGGGCGGCGTGCTCCCCTCACGCCGCACCACCACGAAACCTACCTTTCCGATCTCCGGAGAGTCGATCCAGGCCTCCTCGAATCTCTCTACCCGCAGGGTACGGTTCCCCCAGGCGGGATCCGCAATCAGTACTCGATCCCCGCGAGCGCCGCGGAACACGACAAAGTGATTGTAACCGTGCAGGCTCAGCGGCACCAGAATGGGGGCCTGTTCGATCAGGTCCTGAAGCGTAAGCCGGCCGTAGCCGATCCCCTCATAACCCCGCTTATCGACGTAGCGCTTGAGGTCGAGCAGAGAGAACCCTTGCTGCACCCGAACCCGTAACGGATCGGCAAGGTATTCCCGGCGCTGGATCAGCGCCTTCGCGATCTCGCGCTCCGCAACCCGGTCGCCGTGCTGGTAGTTCAGTATCGTGGCCAGCGCCGCGGCGCCACAACTTAAGTCCCACTTCTGAACCACCACTCGATCCCGCCGCATTTCCAGGAGCGATTTGACCGGCCCCCGTTCGGCGGCCAGCAAGGGCGCCCCGGCCGCGGCACTGAGGATCAGAGCAATGGGGATCCAAGTTCGTATCAATGAAGTCGGGCGGCATCTCCTTGGACCAGGCGGGCGCCAACCCGCCGTCAGCACCGCGCCTAGCGCAGTAACGCGCTCGGCAAGCGTGCCATAGTTGATGCTACCCTTGGCTTCCCTGTTGCATTCCCGCGGCGTAAAAGGATAAGAAATCCAATGCCGTTTCTCAACGGATTCCTCGGCGGGATCCGCGGGGGACCTCTCATTCCGGTGCTTTTGTGGAGCGGTGAGCGCCTGAGCGCGGTGAAACAATTGATACAAAAAATCCCCCTTCCATGAAATCGGCGTAAAACACTCGTTCGCTATGATGGTTGGAAGATGGGACCCGGGGCCCAGCGCCGCTATCAACTATTCCTTATTGGGTGGTAGAGGCGAGAGAAGGGGCAGGGACCATCGTGTACCCATGTTTGTTAACTTAATTCACATTGAAGGAGAGAGAAATGAAACAGCTACAATATATCATCACAACCTTTAGCCTGATAGTGGCCCTCACAGGAATGTCGCCCGTGATGGCGGAGGATGCAAGAGGCACCACACCACAGGCACAGGTGCTGTCACTCGAGCAAATGGACAGCGTAACGGCGGGATCAACGAACCTCACCCCAAATCGTGTCATGACTACCTGGGCATACATAGACTGGCGAATAACAGTGATAGAAGCCAACACGATCCACCGCCAAGCGCAAGGCTGCGTGAGCCCGCCTTGTATGTAGACCGAAGATAGAAATCAAAGGTATTTGATAGAGTTATATAATAATCGTCACTAAGCCCGGGCCGCCACCGCTCACAATGAGATAATCGACGGTTGCGATAATGGGTGTTCCTCCTCAACTACTCCCGCCGAAAACCCAGCTCGGGACCACCTGAAACACCGTTGCACGTACCTACCAAGCCGAGCGGAGGCTAAGCCTCCGCCCGGCCTTTGCTCATAAAGCCGGCTCGCACGTTCAAGGAAACGCTCAACCGTCTTTTGGGCCGCGGCAAGCCTGTACCACGTTTTCCGAAGGCTAACAAGGATCGTGCGGGCATAGTGACCATGCGGGAGCGAGATCGAACTCATCTGGCGTTTCGGGCGAAATAGGATGCGACGAATAAATTGCGGCTCCCTAAGTCCGACAGGCTCCTAGAATTTCTTCTCAATACTGCTTGCGCCAGATGATGTCGGCGCCGCTGTTTCCGGTCGATCGGGTCGTGGTCTCTATCTCCCAGGTCGGAGACAGCCGATACTCGATCGATATCTGCTTGCCTTCCTCGCCGATCAGGTCCTCCGAGATCGATAGCCGGGTCTTGGGCGTGATGTGGCGGCTCAAGCCTACGCGACCACCCGATAAATCCAAGTCTTCTAAATCCAAGCCTAATCGTTCCAAGCCCAACGCGCGGGTGACGGATTTACCGATGGTGGCGGCGGCGTAGCCGCTGGTAATCGCGAGAGCGTTCCGCTGCAGGCCGAGCTTCTCTCCGTGCTCTAGGGCGCTCGCCGGTTTGCCAAACAGCAACACGGCTAGAATGTCCGCTTGCTCTAGCGCGGGATCGCTTTGCAAGCGTAAACTGGGTTTCGCGGCGGTCCCGCCGACATTAGCCTGAACGGTATAATCCCCCGCCCGGTGCTTGCCGACGATATCCAGTTTGGGGTTTATGTTCTCAGCGCCATCGAAAACAACTGTTCCCTCGTCAATATTAAAGCGCCGTCCTTGAAAGCCCGCGAAGCCTTGGGTAATGCGGATAGTGCCGGCCAAGGATGGTTTCTCGTCTCTTTCCTTGGTCGCCTTAAGCTGCCCGGCGAGTTCCAGGCGAGCGTTTGGGTGCCGTACCTGGGTATCGCGCTGAAATTGTATCGTGAGGTCAAGCGCTAGAGGTTTTAGAGCTGGCGCTTTAAAAAAAGACGGCTGTTGCTGTTTCCCGACCGCGCCCTGGTCGTGGGGGGGCGGCTCTCCGACCACGATGATGGTGTCGTCGCGTTTGATCGGCTTATGCTCCAACAAGGCCAGATCAGGCGTGAGCCGGGCGTGTCGTATATCGATCAGACCCCTGAGCTCCGGCGCCGCTAGCGGCCCATGTGCATTCAAGTCTACCGCGAGCTCGACTTGATATCGGCGGGTCCAGACCGCCGGCCAGCGCTGCGCGTCCAGCGAAAAGTTCACCGTCTCAGGAAGGTAGTCGCGAAGACTGATGCTACCCCACCCGCGGGTCTCACCCTCGCGCGCTTTGGCGCTGAGCTCCGTGACATACAGCTTGCTCGGATCGATCCCACCCTGTAAGGAAATCGGAGACAGGCGCAACCCTAATGCGGGAAAATCGACCCGGCCATTTTTCAGGGTAAACGTCCCGTTCGCTTGAGGGCGCGATAGCGCGCCGCCTACCCGGACATCCAGCTTGAGCTCACCCGCGATATCTTTAACGCCTTTCAGCCCGAAAGCGTTGGCAACGGCAAGGTCGAGGCCGGACGAAGAGAGACGCAGATCTACATCGCCCAGCGCCTCGCCACGCCGGCCGTTATCCCAGCCGATCGACCCTGGGATCCGGCCGCTGGCACTGAAACCATGCCTGGCATCCCGACGTAAGCTTAAGTCGAACTTGGTATTGCCATGTTGATGTTCGAAGCCCGATTTCAGCCCTCCGAGCGAATGGCTGGCCAGGCCAAGATCGGCGATATCTATCTTCCCTTCGATCTTTGGCGTTTTGGCGCTGCCCGCGATCCAGATCTCGGCTGCGAGGCTTCCGGAGATCGGGGGCGACAACAACGCCTGCAAGTTAGCCACATCGAAGCGCTGTGCACGGATCCGTAAATTCTGAGGCCCGGCGAGAGACAGCTCCCCTGCCATTAATAACCGCTGTTCGCCGCTGCTGAGAGCAAGGCTATCGATGGCGAAAGCGTTCCCACGCTTGACAGCGTTCGCGGGGCGATCGAGCTGCCAAACGCCATGCGGTAGCGACAAGAGCAGATCACTGAGGCGTGCTCTGATCTCTCCGGGCAATCCGCGCCCGAGCTGCGCACGCAGTCGATGGGTGCCGCCGCCGTTGGCCCCCTGCGCGCTCAACACCACACTTGCCGTTTCAGCCTTTCCTTTGGCCAGCGTTACCGTGGCATTCACCCTCGCTAGCGATACGCCGATCTCGATTCCCATTAGCCTCGCCGTGATCTCGCCTCGGGGCCAGCGTGGCCCTAGGTCCTCAAGAGCAAAGGAGAGCGCGGCGCGGTCCAAGACGTTACCTTTCCACCGTAACGCCTTGGCCGAGAGTTCTCCCCGCAAAGCAAGCTTTTCCATGCGGCCACTCGCCTGCCCCTTCACTTCCAGCATGCCCGAACCGCTTTCTCCTGCTAAGGTCAGCCACGGTGCAATATCAACGACATCGAGTCGGTAGCTAAGCTCACCTTTTTGCTTCGCACCCATGCCGATCTCGCCCTGCACATTCAAGCTCGCTCTGTCGGAATTCAACCGCCCCTCTATTATTCTCAGACGGCCTTTTTTTACCCGAGTCACCAGGCGCCCGCGTTGCAAGGCCACTGGCCCAATTTTTGAGGGAAGAAAATCGACGGTCGCTCCCGTGTCCATATTAGCCAGGGATAGGCCCTCACCTTTTACCTCGGCCTTGAGATTCAACTCGCCGACCAGCGGTTTTTTCCCCTTTGCGGCCGCTGCTATTCTTTTTATATCGAGATGTTGTAACCACAGGTTGAGTTGATAAGCTGGATTTTTTTTCAGCTTGATGTTTCCGTCCAGAAGCGCACCGCCCAGTCTGCTTTCGAGCTCCCCATGGAAAACCGCTTTGCTATCGGCCAAGGTAGCGCTGATCCTACCCTTGCCCAACTGCCATCCCGAAAGGCGTACGTTATCTAGGTTCAATGCGGCTTCGACGCCCAGCTCTTCGAGCGCACCCCCCCTCCCCTCTGCTTTCACCCGGCCATCAATCGTGCCTGCTACGGTTTCGACGTCGATCAGTTTCTCGACGCTAAGCCGAGAAAGCTTAAGATCCCCCACAAAGCTCGGTACAGATCCGCGGAGATCCGTCTGCACGTGCGCGCTGATACGGGCATCGGCCGCGGAAAGCTCAAGCTGCGTTTTGAGATCGGCCAAAGAGCCGTTGAATTCAACTCGACCGTGAACATCGGACCTCAACAAGGACCTGGGGACGAACTGGGACACTTCGGCCGCCGCGAGCTTTTCCAGGGTCAAGGTCATGTTGAAGCGCTCCCAATCAGTGATCGTGCCGCTGGCCTTAAGGCTCGAAAGCGGGCTCCTTAGCTTTAGCTCTTTTAAGCTCACTGTCGCTGGGGTGGAAATACTCTCAAAGGCAAGCGCGCCATTGACTTGCAGAGGCGGAAACCCGTCGCCTGATACACGGGCGCTCAAATCCCCGAGCTTGGCGGCTACCCCAGCGGGTTGGATCTCAACGCCGGTCTGTAACCCGACATCGCCCAAACGCAACTGCGCGAACCGGCTATGGCTCAGCTTCAGACTGATATCACCGCCTTCGATGACCAGCCGCTCGAGGTAAACCGCCGGGGGCTTGCCTTCCGAGGCGAGGGCCTGCAACAAGTTCCAGTTGCCTTCGGCATCTTGGCTGAGGTGGAGGGTCGGGCGAGAAATCCGTAGGCGCGATAATCGTAGCTCTCCGGTCACAAGCCGAAACAGATCATAGGCTGCTTCTATTCGCGCGATGCGGAGCAGCTCGGCGCCCTGATAGCGCAAGGTCACCCCGGAGACGATCGTATTTTGCCAAATCGAACCGCTGAGTTGCCCAATCTCGAAATCGCCCGGGTATCTCGCGCTTAGCGCGCGGACGAGCTGCCCTCGGAGCAGTTCGCGGAAGCGGTCGGTTTGCAAATAGACCGCGATGGCGGCAAATCCCAGCAACCCAAAACCAATGACGGCGAGCCCGCAAACAAGCCGCCATACTGGTTTGTTGGCCACAGTCAAAAGAATTGCCCTACGCTAAAGTGGATCTGCCAAGCCTGCTCACCGGCGGGTGGATCAATGGGAAAACCGATGTCCAAACGCAAGGGGCCGAGCGGCGTCAGATACGCCAAGCCCGCGCCGAAGGAGAACTCTAGATCATCGAACGGGGGATCGAAGGAATCAAGCGAAACCTGCCCGAAGTCACCAAAAAGCGCGCCGCTCAGCTCTTTCCATACGGGACGCCGCAGCTCGATTGAGCCCTCCACCAGGCTTAATCCGCCCAGGGGATCGTCCGAGGCGCTGATAGGACCCAGTCTACGCCGACCATAGCCGCGCACACCACGCTCTCCACCGGCGTAAAAACGTTCGAACAGCGGGAGATCCGGGTCCTCCCCCAGGGCATCGGCGATCCCGATCTTCAAGCGTGCGGCTAACACCGTCTCCGAAGCGATGCGCCGGTATTTCTTCCCTTCAAGGGTGACCTTGAAAAAACTAAAATCCCCGCCCCAGATCGCGCCCGCTTGGTCAGCGACCAATGAGACCACCTCCCCTTGCTTGGGATCAAGGGGATCGTCGGTGGCGTCCCACAGCAGTCCGAGAGAGGGCCCCAACAAAAAGCCGGTCTCCCTCACCCCGCCCAGCTCTGCTACAGTCGCCGGATCGATATCGGTCAGATTGGCCCATTCTACCCGGTAGCCCACAAACCCAGATACCGTGGGAGTAAACCGGTGCTCAATGCGCGGCCGCAAGCGGGTGATATCAAGCAGGTAGGTTTCCTCGTCTTCCTGCGCCTGGGTAAGGCTCACTCTTGCTTTGGTGTTGCGGGTAAAGAAATGGGGTTGCAAAAACTGCACGTCCGCCACCCTGTTGATGGCCGATAACTTGAGTGCCGCCGAGAGCTGCCTGCCACCTCCAAACCAATTGAGACGCGACCATGCGGCCTGGCCGCGAAATTCGTCTTCGGTAGCATAACCGACGCCGAGCTTGATGTGCCGTTGCGGCTGCTCTTGTACTATCACGCGCATTGGAATTTCTTTGGCGTCCTCTGCGGTGTCCAAAGGCAGCACTTGCACGGAGCGGAACAGACCCAAGTTGAATATATTCTTTTGCGAGTCCTGGATCTGTCTCACAGAGAACGGCTCGCCGGGCCGATAGCTCAGCTCGCGTCGTATGAGTGGTTCCTCCACTTTCTGGGCGCCTTCGATTTGGGTTTGCCCAAAAGCCGCCTTGAGTCCCGGGCGGACCGCATAATGAACAAAGACCCTCCCTGCCCCTACCTCGACCTTGGCCTTGCGCTCGGTGTGCACCTTGGCGTGCGCGCGTCCCAAGAAAAAATCGCGCAACACCTTCTCCCCTCCTTGATAGGCCTCCTCGTTGAAAATGTCGCCTCGCTTTAGGGGCAGTAGCTCTGAGAGCGCGGCCTCTCCCCGCTCTGGCCTATGATCTCGCAGGTCAATCGCGATCTTAGCTACGGTCACGGGTTTATTTTCCGTTATCGTGATCAGAACGCTGAGCCGGTTTTTCGGTTCGACCTGTAGCTGGTAACTCACCCTGGTTTGATAATAACCCTGCGACTCATAAAAGCGCTTGATGCGCTTGAGGTCCGCCTCAAAGGTGACCGGATCGAACACCGGTGCCGCGCGCCAAGGCGCGTACCAAGGGCCAGCTTCGGTAAGAACTTCGTTCAGCAGCCTACGTTCAGAGAAGGCCTCGTTACCGATGCTCGCGAGCTTCTTCACACGCCAGGTGCGCGCTGGATCGAGCTCCTCCAAAGTCACCGTGCGGCCATCCCCGTTCCGACAGTAAAACGCGAGGAAGAGAACAAGACTAAAAGTCCTCAGAGTAGGCATTCGTCTATCAAAGAAATGCGGTCACGGTTGCGCCACACTGTCATGAAGCGGTATTGAAAACAAGGCGCTTTAAAGGAGGCTGTCAAGGCACTGTACTTGACTTTCACGGCTCTCGGGACTAGCGTAACGGTGGGGATGATGCCGGGGGCATCGTGGGTGTTTTTCTAATCGTTTCCGTGCCAACTCAAGAGCACGAAGGGAGGGAGAAAATGCAAACACGCAACATCGCAAAGAGCATCTTGTGTCTATCGCTTTTAGGGGGAGGCGCTTCCAGCCTGGCCGACGCCAACTTATCTGATCAGCTAAACCAGCTATTTGGGCCCTCCGGAATCGTTCTGACGAACCAATCCTCCCCGCCTGCAGCGGGGGGCGGCCCGACGATCCCGCACACCGCTCATTTCAGCAGCCAGAGCTTGGCCACCTTGGGTCTGCTGGTAAAAACGCTCGCACCAAACGCAGCGGAGTTCCCTTCGATCTCTACGGTGCCGGGTTTTACCTATACCTTTAATCCAGAAATCCAGGCCTTTGAGCGCTCGTCGTCCATGGGTCCGGTCTACTTCGAGCGGCCGCAGAGTTTGGGAGCCGGAAAATTCGACCTCGGGTTCGCCTATGCCTACGTTAATTTTGATGAGCTCGAAGGCCAGGATTTAGACGGGCTGTCATTCCTCGGCCTGGCGCACAACGACTGCTGTGTTGGGCCGCCGAGCCCGAACGCCCCGGGTTTCGAGCAGGATACGGCGGACCTCATTTTCGATGAATTCGATCTGAAATCGCAGGTGCTGTCTTTCTTCGCCACCTTCGGCATCACCGATCGCTGGGATGCGAACATCCTGGTGCCGGTGGTGTTTACATCCTTGGACGTAACGGCACGCGCCGTGTTGAACGATGTGAGCGGATCGCGCACGCACTTTTTCGACGACGCGAGAACGGCGACCCAGCAAACCCGGTTTATTGACGAAGAAACAACCGGCGTGGGGGATCTGCTGCTGCGTACCAAATACCATTTATACAAGTCTCCGCACTTAAACGTCGCTTCCGCGCTTACCTTGCGCGTGCCTACCGGGGATGAAGACAATTTCCAGGGGCTCGGGGATTTTACCGTAACCCCGTTTTTCTCCTTGGCCCACGAGCGCGGTCCCCTTGATCTGCACATAGGCGCCGGCGTCGAAATCAACACCGACGATCTAGACCGCAGCCGGGTGCGCTATGCGGCCGGGGTGACCTATCAGATGCTCCAACGAGTGGCTCTCCTGCTGGACGTCATCGGAAGCTCGGGGGTCAAAAACCAAGAGCTTTCGGTTGTGACCCCCACCTTTTTAGGCGGATCTTCCATCCCGAGCGGCACCCAAGTGCAGACGGCGGAGTTGCGCACTGACCTCGTTGACCTCGCGGTCGGGCTCAAGGCAAATGTCGCCGAGTCCATGGTGGGATTTGTTACCTTCTTTGTGCCCCTCAACGACGAGGGTCTGCGCACAGAGGTGATCCCGGCGGCCGGGTTGGAGATGAGCTTCTAAGCTCGCGCGTCGGGTTCTCGGGGCAACACTCGCGCCGCGCAGTCCAACGTTTCGGCTGGGAGAGACGTATAAGCGGAAACGCGGGGTGCCATCGCCTCCTCGTCAACGCCAAAATGCTCGATACGTTTGCGAAGGGCACTTCGATTGAGTGAAGTGCCCCCGAACTAATGCTCTTTCGATTTCTAAGAACCTCTTGAGCATGCTAGGCTAGCGCCCGTCGAAAGGTTCTACGGGCGCTCTATGCTGGCTGAGCTTATCAACCTCCAAGAACGGCTGAACGAGGATAGCTCGCTCAGCGGATCCGAGCGCCATCGGCGCGATCGCGAGATAGCGAAGGGATTCCGTGGCAAGAGTCGAGACTTCAAAGGGCAACTTCGGCATTGGCTGCATGTTGTCTGCGCGGAGACGACCGAGTCGAAAGGGGACCGGGCCGAGCTCGCCAGGCGGCTGATCGGTCTGGCGCTGTTCGTGCTTGGCATGCTCACCGGATGGGGTGCGGCTATGGCCTTGTTCGACTATGACGGCACCCACCCGGTGAACGTGGTTAACATCCTGGCGATTCTCGTCCTTACGCAGATCATGCTGTTGCTGCTGTTCGCCTTCGCTGTCCTGCCTGGCGGCCTACTCCGTCGCGTGCCCGGCGCCCACACCCTCCAGGGCGTGATCGGTCTGTTCAATCCGAGCCGCTTGCAGCCGCTATTGGCAAGGTTGCTTGCCCAGCGCCACCGCGAGGCCTTTTCCAGCGTGCTGGGATGGGGCAAAGCCCAGCGCACCCTATTCGGCCGTGTGCATAAGTGGCTGAGCGTATTCTGGTCGCAACAGTTTGCGGTGGCCTTCAACCTCGGCGCGCTGATCGGCTGCGCCCACCTCATTATCTTCTCAGACTTGGCGTTCGGTTGGAGTACCACGCTGGATGTTGAGGGGGCCGTTTTTCACCGTGTCGTTAGCTGCTTGGCCCTTCCCTGGGCGAGCTGGTTTCAGGAGGCTGTTCCATCAAAAGAATTAGTGGAAGCATCGAAATATTTCCGCTTCAAACAAGGAGTCGGCGTCCATGCTCCTCAAGATCTCCGGATGCAGGCCCAGTTCTTAGGAAGCTGGTGGTCGTTTCTTCTCGCCTGTCTTCTCACCTACGGCTTGCTCCCGCGACTCGTAACCCTGGCGCTGGCTCGTTGGCGCCTGCGGGCCGCAACCAATTTCGCCCTGTTGCATGTCCCGGGTGCGGTACAGTTATTGAACCGCATGAATCAAGCGCTGGTCGAGACCCGAGCCACAGAGCCCGAGGTAAGAGCCCGGCAAGTACACGTCCCGCGCCACCGGATGGGCCCACAAGGACTGGTGGGAGGCCCTGGCTACGTGGTGAATTGGGCGGGGTTGGCAATGCAGCGGGAGGTCATCCAGGACCTCTTATGGCAACAGTTCGCAGTGGAGATGAAAGCGCTGCTTAATGCCGGCGGAAGTGCCTCTCTGGCCGAGGATCAAAAAACGATCGCGCGTCTTAGCAAAACTCCCGACAACCAGCCCATCGTTCTCTTGGTCAAATCCTGGGAACCGCCCTTGCTCGAGTTCCTGGATTTTGTTCAGGATCTGAGGTTAGCCATCGGCCCCCATCGGACCCTCAAAGTCGTTCCTGTTGGCCTGGCGAACAACGCCTCGGCCACGCCCCAGGATGTCGAGGTTTGGCAAAATAAGGTCGCAACCTTGGGCGATCCCTGGGTAGAAGTACAAGCCTTACACCACGCCTGATGTCCCCGCCCGTATTCGCCGTCGTCGGTCATCCCAACAAGGGGAAATCCAGCATCGTATCCACCTTAGCTTGTGACGACTCAGTCCAAGTGGCCCCCACTCCAGGCACCACCGTCGCCTGCCGCAGCTTTCCCATGCGGGTGGATGGAGAGACGCTTTATATCCTTATCGATACCCCTGGCTTTCAGCGTGCCCGTCGGGTACTGGCATGGATGAAGCAAAGGGAGGGCGATGCCTCTAAGCGTCTGGAGGTCGTTCGCCAGTTCGTCGACGCGCATCGCGGATCCGGCCGCTGCAGTGACGAGTGCGAGCTCCTGACGCCTTTGCTGGACGGCGGCGCCGGGATCCTGTATGTGATCGATGGCTCCAGACCCTATGGCGGAGAATACGAGGCCGAGATGGAGATCTTGCGCTGGACCGGCCAGCCCAGTATGGCTTTGATCAACCTCATCGGTAGTGGCGACCATGTTGAAGACTGGAAAGCCGCGCTCGGCCAGTATTTCAAGATCGTGCGGGTGTTCAACGCCCTCACCGCAGAGTTCGACAAGCGTCTGGAGCTCCTCCGGGCGTTTGGGCAGCTCAAGGAAGAATGGCGCGAACCCTTGGCTAAAGCCGTCGCGAGCCTGGAGGGCGATCGAGCCAATCGCCGTGTGCAGAGC
>Ga0187893_10007493_pt1 | contig 17834 bp, 9 predicted proteins | sample MA1701074metaG_FD_139574 | JGI IMG/M metagenome (GOLD analysis project Ga0187893, IMG submission 139574) | White microbial mat communities from a basaltic lava cave in the Kipuka Kanohina Cave System on the Island of Hawaii, USA - MA170107-4 metaG ... | reverse complement strand
TGTACAGCGGCAGGGAATGAGTTTTGCAACTACCATGCAAAGCGCTTCAGTTGTTTTCCTGGGAACTGCCCAATCCATTACCCCCCTTCCTGTGGAGCTGTTATCATTTCATGCATTGAAGAAAAAGGAGTCAATTGAACTGCTTTGGGCAACATCATCCGAGAAAAACAATTCAGGTTTTGAAATTGAAAAGAAATCAGACGCCTCCGGTGATTTCACACAAATTGCATGGATAAAGGGAGCCGGAAATTCATCTTCCATTACGGAGTATCATTTCAGCGATCGGGAAATTTCAGGTCAGAATATCATTTACTACCGGCTTAAGCAAATTGATTTTAACGGAAGCTTTTCTTATTCCAGAGTTATTGCAGTTCGATGGAATAACCCGAGTATGTTACTCAACGTTTTTCCGAATCCTTATTCTGAAAGCACAAACATTTCCTTTGCGCTTGAAGAGTCTGCTGAGGTAGCTATTGAGGTTTACAACCAAATGGGTCAAAAAATCAAAACCCTCTTTTCCGGAACTCAGAGCGCAGGAGTTTACAATTATTCCTTCAGCGCACGGCAATCAGGTTTTACTTCCGGAGTTTATGAATTACGTTTGAGAATAGGCAACCAGTTGATTCATCATCGGCTGATTGAAACAGAGTAAACTTAAATTCTTTAACTGTCGGATCTACTCTTTTCCTTTCACTCGATTAATCTCTACTTTTGCGCGCTCTTATATTTTCGGGGTGTAGCGCAGCCCGGTTAGCGCGCCACGTTCGGGACGTGGAGGCCGATGGTTCGAATCCATTCACCCCGACCATAATCAAAATTTGGTTTTTAGTTTTTCATAATTCAATTCTTTATCAAACCGGATCGTTCCTGCCGTGACCTTGATTTTGTTTCTTTTTTCTGCGAACCAATGCAGATTTGGATTGTTATGGAATAAATTCACGAATCATTTCATCCTTATTTTCTTCTTATTTTTATAAAATTATTTTCATATCCCATTGAAACCATCAAAATTTACTGAATCAGATAAGGGAGCTCCGGAGGATGAAACCCCGGTTTCTTCAGGCCAATATGACGAAGAGCACGGCTTACAATCCGTGATACCCGCAGACGAACCACACGAGCTTGAGATAGAAGCTCAGCCCGATTTTCATTCCCTTTCGAAAGCGGAACTCGTAAAAGCCATCGAACACTATGTTGAAGAAAAGGACTATGCCTCGATCCGGGCAAAAATAATTCCGCTCCGCGATGCCTTCCGTGAATTGATCGAATCTGAAAAGGAACATTTGCTTCAAAAATATATTGAGGAGGGGGGCGAAAAACAGGACTTTGAATACCATCCCGATGAGCTTGAACAGCGGTTTTACGATGCCCTGAAGAAAGTGAATAAAAAAAGAATTGATTTTCTCGATGCACAGGAAAAACAGCGAACCGGCAATCTTGCAATGAAAAGGGAAATTCTTGAACGTCTCAAAAATCTTATTCAGAATGAAGATAACCTCTCCCGCGCTTTCAATGTGTTTCATGAGATGCAGGCAACGTGGAGGGAAGTGGGGCCTGTTCCGCAAAAGGATGCACATGATCTGTGGATGACGTATAAGCTCCTGACGGATCAGTTTTACAATTTTATCCGGCTGAATCATGAGCTTCAGGACCTGGATCATAAAAAGAACCTTGAAATGAAACTCAGTATCTGCGAGCAGGCAGAAGCGTTGTTTGTGGAACCTTCCATCAATAAAGCGCTTCACCGGATTTATGTACTGCAGAACAGTTGGAGAGAAATAGGATCCGTGCCGCGTGAGCGAAGAGCGGAACTTGGCGAACGCTTTAAATCGGCATGTGATAAAATTTTTGACCGGAAAAAGGAATATGTGCGGGAAATAAAGCGGCTGCAGAATGAAAATCTTCAAATGAAGGAATCGGTTTGCTCCCGCGCGGAATCCATTACCGTTACAGGGGATGAATCGCACAAGTCCATCCAGGAAAAAATAAAATACCTGAAAGAGCTTCAGGCGGAATGGCGCACCATTGGCTTTGCAGAAAAAAGTGACAATGAAAAAATATGGCAGCGGTTTCGCAAAGCATGCAATGAATTTTACAGGCAGAAGAACGAATATTATGCTTTGCTCAAAAGGGAGTGGCAGACAAATCTGCAAGCGAAAACGGAACTGTGCATTCAGGCGGAAGCACTGTCGAACAGCACCGACTGGAAAATAGCCGGAACAGAACTTAAAAAATTACATGACGCATGGAAAAAAATCGGACATGCAGGATTTCATTCCTCTCATAAAATCTGGCTTCGGTTCAAAGCAGCGTCAGATGCGTTTTACGAAAAAAGAAAGCGGCACTTTGATGAAGTGCAGGAATCGTTTGAAAAAAACCTTCTGAAAAAAAATCAATTGATTGACGAAATTATGCAATGCTCCCTCGATACGGATCAGGAGAATGGATTGAATTTAATCCGCGGGTTTCAGCACCGGTGGTCCGAAATCGGGATGGTTCCGCACGAACAGATGCATACGGTTTATGACAAGTACAAAAAAGCGATGGATGGCTTATTCGAAAAATTGAGGGTGGATAAAAAAGCAATGCGCACCCTGCAATACAAGGAACGAATTAAGCACCTGCAATCTTCACCGGACGGTAAATCGAAACTGCTCGATGAAAAGCGCGTTCTTCAGAATAAAATCAATCATCTGAATAATGAGGTGATCACATGGGAAAACAATCTTGGCTTTTTTGCAAAATCCAAAAATGCTTCTCCCATCATTCAGGATTTTGAAATGAAAATTAAAAATGCAAAAGATGAACTCGATCGCCTGAGAGCACAACTTGAACTGGTTAAAAAAGCATGATTTTTCTTTTGGTTCTCCCCGTTTTCAAAGCCGATCAAACCGTCATTATTTCTTTCTCTTTTATTTCCAGGTGCTTGTCCACGGTGTGGATAAAGCTGTCAACCATTTGCTGAACCTTATGCTCTCCATCCTTGGCAAGGTCTTCGGGCATTCCTTTTTTCTGCTGCTGCTTGATGGATTCCAGGGCATCCCTCCTCATGTTGCGGATTCCCACCCGCGCATGTTCCCCTTCTGCTTTGGTGCGCTTCACCAGCTCCTTTCTCCGCTCCTCGGTGAGCGGGGGTACCGAAATACGGATAATATTTCCGTCATTCTGAGGATTAAAACCGATGTTGGCGGCCTGTATGGCCTTTTCAATCGGGGCAAGCATGTTTTTTTCCCAGGGTTGTATAATAATGGTCTTTGCATCAGGGGTATTGATACTCGACACCTGGAATAACGGGGTGCTGGTTCCGTAATAATCCACATGGATGCTATCCAGAATATGCGGATTGGCTTTCCCGGCTCTTATCTTGGCAAGCTCCTGTTCAAGGTGTGTAATCGCTTTTTGCGCATGTACTTCCAGATTATCCAGTATTTTTTTCAGTTCTGCTGACATAAATCTGCTTTGTTGGTGATGCGTAAAAATAAATATTATTCCTTATTCCTGATTTGTACTCAGCCACAGCGGTTCACCCGAACAGGCACTTGAAAAAATTTTTCTGCTCCCGGTAGTTTTCAAGAAACCGCTCCAGAGCCGACCGGAAGGATGCTGCATTCTGGTAGCGCATCTTCATTCCCTCCTCCACAGTTTTATACTGATCCTGCGCGGATATCTTATTGGGTGGCAAGGGAAATTTTTTTCTTGCCGCTCCTTTTTTTAATATAACCATCAGTTCCCGCGGAATATTTCCATCTTCCACCATATCACCCGATACCTGCAGGTGCATCAGCTTTTCCGGATGATAGCTTCCGTAGGGATTCTTTCCGGTTAATATTTCATGGGCAGTTACTGCAAGCGCAAACAAATCGCTTGAAGGATTCACCAGCGAATACAAATGCAGCACCTGTTCCGGAGGCGAATAAATAAATGAAAACGGGCGAATGGTTGAAATGAATTCTGAAAGGGGGGTCATTGCATTTCCCAGATCAATCAGCTTGATGTCCGGATGTTTCAGAAAATTTTTGTCGCCTTTGGCGGGCTCTCCGATCAAGATATTGGAGGGCTTGATATCGCAGTGAATAATATTTTTTTTATGAAGGTACTCAAGTGCATCAAGCACCCGAATCATACAGCGGACAATAAATGAAACAGAGCGGAATAATCCGGTTTGTGTCAGAAAATCTTTAAGTTCATGACCCCTCACAAATTCCTGGATCAGAAAATGATCGGCATCTATGTTCAGGTACTCAATGGTATTTCGCAGATTCGGGTGCGTCAAACCTGCATCCGCTTCAAACCGGAATTGAATTAACGAAAGCGAGTAGCGAAGCAGAGCCGGGTTTAAATGTTTGATGACTACGGGTGCATTGTCCGAAATACGAAGGCCTGCATAGACGTTTCCGAATTTTCCGTTTTCGCGCAGCACAGCTTCGCGGTTTGTCGGATCGAACAAATATTCATCTTTTTCTCCCTCAATTTTAAGAAGCGGCATCAGATTTTTCGATTTTCCCGGCTCATCAATGCAATGCAGGACGGTGGGGCAGTGAGGCGCATACCATCATTTCTTCGGCAACCAGCTCGTTCATCCGGCTGTTTACTTCGCTTTCAGGAAAATATTCAAGCGCCATCTGAACAAAGATATTTCCATGCTTTGCTTCAGAAGCCCAGAGCATTTTATAAAATTTTTTTAATGCTTCGTCTGTTAATGCTTCTGCCACCATCCGGAACCGTTCCGTTCCGCGGCATTCGATGATGGAGGCAAGCAGAAAACGGTCGAGAAGCCGTTGATGCGATGGTGTCCGCATCTTCTTCAGCAGCGGATCCACGTAAGGGTCCTTTTCATTTTGATGACGAAGCTGCACTCCCCTTGCTTTCATGATGTCATAAACCATTTTAAAATGTTCAAGCTCTTCGAGGGCTGTTTCAATCAGCATAGGAATGATTTTTACCTTATCCGGGCATTTATACACAAGACTCATTGCCATTGCTGATGCTTTTCGTTCGCAGTCGGCATGATCCTGCAGGAATGCATCAAAATCACTCAGAACAATGTCCACCCACTCATCGGGGGTCTTATAAATCAGTTCGGGCGAGAGCTTCATGCAGTATGCAGAAAGGATTGATGAAAGTTATGATATTTTTATCCGGATGCTTTCAAAAATACTATTTCCGGATTTATTTCCCCCTGAATGAATTCATATCTTTCAAAACATGCTTTCTGTTCCACGCACATCCATGCCGATGTGGAAAAGGATTTATTCCTTGTTGTGGTTATTCCATGTTATAATGAATCCCGGCTGGTACGCACACTGCAATCGCTTGCAGATTGTCATGAAACCAAACGCCCCGTAGACGTGATTATTGTAATCAATTCGGGGGAAAGCGATGATTCTGCCGTTTTGAATCAGAATCTAAAGACCATGATGGAAGCTGAAGCTTTTATCCGCGCATTTCAAAAAAATCAATTACGAACCGGGCAAATCTCATTTCATCCGATCCTGATAAAAAATCTTCCATCCAGACATGCCGGGGTGGGACTTGCCCGCAAAATCGGAATGGATGAAGCGGTCAGGCGGCTCGAAGACGCAAAAAATCCGGAAGGAGTTATTGTATGTCTTGATGCCGACTGCACGGTGGATAAAAATTATCTGACGGAAATAGAATCTCATTTTTTGAAAAATCACAGGTGCAACGGCTGCTCCGTTTATTTTGAACATCCTTTGGAGGGGGATGAGTTCCCTGATTCAATTTACCGCTGCATAATTAATTACGAGCTTTTCCTGCGCTATTACCGCATGGGTCTTGAGTTTTCCGGCTTTCCATATCCGTTCTACACGATCGGCTCCTGCATGGCGGTAAAAAACCGGATTTACCGGAAACAGGGGGGCATGAACCGCAGAAAAGCGGGAGAAGATTTTTATTTCCTTCATAAAATTTTTCCGCTCGGAAATTTTGATGCTCTGAATTCCACCCGGGTGATACCTTCACCGCGCGCATCCGATCGTGTCCCGTTCGGTACCGGCAGGGCTCAGCAGAAATTTATGAATAACGCTCCGGCAAGCAATCTTACGTATAACGCCCGGTCTTTTATTGATCTGAAAATTCTTTTTAATGCTGCCCCTGCATTTTATTCGTCTTCTGCAATTCAAGTCAGCAACATGCTGAATCGTTTTCCCGAATCCATAAAGACCTTTCTAACCAAAGTTGATTTTGAAAGGAAATTGAACGAGGTGCGCACCCACTGCTCATCGCAAAGAGCTTTTACAAAACGGTTTTTCAACTGGGTTGACGGATTCATGGTCCTTAAGTTTATCCATCATGCACGGGATAACTTCTATCCGCAGCAACCGATACCCGATGCCGCAAAGGAACTATTGAATCTTTCCCGAATCGCTTTTCCTGAAACGGCCACTTCAAAATCGCTGCTGATGATTTACCGGTCGCTGGAGAGGGAAAAAAGCGGATAAGCCATCTGCAAACGGTAATTCCTTTACAGAAGTCAGCTTCAATTCCAAATAAAAAAGTACGGACTTTGCTCAAGCCGGGAGTTGGTATTCATGGCATTTTTTGAAACGGCAGACCCATGCCAATATGCTTCGATATTTTCAGGAATCATGCGAAAGGACTTTTACAACAGGTACCAACAAGATACATTCGATGGAGAGATAATTCCGCGCCCATCTCAATAGCGACAGCAATAGCATGATCACATAACGAAACTTTTATTTGCCTGAAAAAAACAGGGCAATGTAACCGCTAAAAACTCATCATTCGAATTCTGTTCCGGTATTTACAAAACAGCAATCTTACGGGTAATTGATCCAGAAGAAGCTTTTATTTCAATAAAATAAATGCCGCTTTCCAAGTCATGAGCAATTTGCTTTTCAATTCTTCCCTGCCGTACAGCTTGCGAAAACGTATAAACTGTTTTTCCTAAAACAACTTTTATCATTACCGAATAATATTCTGTTTTCATAAGATCAAAAGCAAGTCGGAATGAATGATGGATAACAGGGTTGGGATATACCGAGAAATTCAAAATATTCTGCACGGGTTCATCAATTCCGACAACAGACACAAGAATACGGTCGGAGTAGTTGCCGTCACCGGTAATCGAATCCACAATAAGCACCTGGTAAGTGCCTACAACTGTTGGTGTATAACTCGGTCCGTTAGCTCCGGCAATTGCATAGCGGTCTAAAAACCACTGATACATATAGTTTCCGGTTGCAAGGCAGGCGAGTATGCCATTATTATTGACGACCGGAGGCGATCCGGGTAAAACAACCGGTGCAGACTTGTAAATAAATTCTCCAACTGCACCTGCAGATTGTCCTAAAGCACCGGGACAGGTAGGGCAAGGGGTTGAACCGGATGAATCGGAACCGACCGGTCTTATATCGCTTTGAGAAATAAGAATCATAGATATAGTCGGAATCCCGGGCACATGGGTTTGCAGCATCATTGATGGCGGTCCGGGAATTCCGTTGCAATCGCAGTAAAATTTTGATTGGAAAATATAATTTGAGCCGCTGCACGTCCAGGTGATTTCTCCACCCATACCGTGCGTAGCAAGAATTGATTTGTTACATAAAAGCAGCAGGGCTATAAATAAAAAAATGTGTTTCATGATTATCAGATTTGAGACAAAACGGACCAATTTCATCATTTGAGCAATCCGCAGGTTTGCTATTATGATAAAGAACATCTCCTCCGAAAATAAACCATGAGAAATGACACTATTATAAAAGCGCACTTGCGAATTCCCATCAAATCCCGGAGGGATGATATTATTAATAAAAAATAAAGCAGACACTCGCATAAAAAATCCTGAACGGATTACATTATCGTTTAAGGACAGCGTGTATTCCTATGGAATCTAAAATCTTTTGACTTTAAGACAATTTAAGAGAGCAGAATTATTTCAAATGAATAGCATATTCGAGCTCGCTCAACTCCTTGTACTTAATTAGTGAAAATTCGTGTAATCCGCAGCCAATTGTCACAATCCTTTCTATTAATTTCATACGCAATATACCGCACCCTCTGTGCGAAACAACATTTTCCTCCTGCCGCTACCTCACAATTTCTGGCCATTGCTTCCGCAAAAGTTTTACAAGCCTTTTTCAGCGCAAAATCAATCCGTAACTTGCCACAACACTCATCATGCATTGTATCTGGCGCGTAAAATTCCATAAGCATACAATTATGGATAATTTCATTTCCCTAATTTCGTTAACTTCGCATACACCCCATCGCGCAAGGATTTAAAAGGGAATGATTCGCAACCAAAAGCAACTGAGCAGAATAACAGCGTTAATACTATGGCTGCTTGGCAGTGGCAGCATTGCATCGGCACAGTTTTACCAGGGATCGCAGCAAACTTTCGGTAAAAACCGGGTACAATACAATGACTTCCTTTGGTCGTTTTACCGGTTCAAAAACTTTGACGTTTACTTTTACCTGGGTGGTCAGGAGCTGGCGGCCTATGTAGGTCGTACTGCGGATGAGGACATCGAGCACATCGAACAGCTTTTCGATTACAAAGCATCGGGGCGGCTGCAGTTTATCATTTTCAACCGCCTGTCCGACCTCAAGCAAAGCAATATCGGGCTTGAAGACGAACAGCTCGAAACCGGAAACATTGGCGGCATCACCAAAACCATCGGCAACAAAGTGCTGCTCTACTTCGATGGCAGTCACGAACATTTGCGCCAACAGGTAAGAGGGGGCGCCTCACGAGTGATGATGGAGCAGCTCATGTATGGAGGCAACATCAAAGACCGGCTGCAAAGCGCAGTGCTGCTCAACCTGCCCGTTTGGTATATCGAGGGGCTTTCGCAATACATCGCTACCGGATGGACCATTGAAGACGACAACCGCATGCGCGATGGCATACTATCGGGAAAATACAACCGATTTAACCGGATGCTCGATGAAGACGAAATATTTGCCGGGCAGTCCATGTGGAATTTCATCATTGAAATTTACGGCAACGGCAGTGTTGCAAACCTCCTGTACATGACGCGCATCAACCGCAACATCGAAAGCGGATTTCAGTACGTGCTCGGCTCCCCGCTTCGCAACCTGAGCCAAAGCTGGCTGGATTACTATCAAAGAATATATCTGAATGCGGATAACGGCAGAATGCCCCCCTCCGGAAAGCCCATTGCGGCAAAATCAAAAAAGAACCGCATTTTATCACAGGCGAAAATAAGCCCCGATGGAACAACCATTGCTTATGTTACAAATGATTTGGGAAAATACCGTGTACGGTTACACGATACCCGTTCAGAAAAGAGCAGGAAAATAATGAAGGGAGGATATAAATCCGTAGAGCAGAAAAATGATGTGAGCTTTCCATTGCTCGCCTGGCATCCTACGGGCAAAATCCTTGCGGTGATGCGCGAGCACAAAGGATTTATCTGGCTCGACCTGTATGACATTACCGAAAAAAAATGGACCCGTTCTAAATTCTTTTATTTCGAAAAGGTAATCTCGTTTTCTTATTCCGATGACGGGAACCAGATCGTGCTTTCGGGAGTGCAGAAAGGTCAATCGGATATATTCATCTATAACGTAAGGGCGCGTACCACGCAGCAGATCACCAGGGACATTTTTGATGATCTGAATCCGCGGTTTATTCTGAATTCACGCTACATCGTATTCAGCTCCAACCGGACGAACGATACACTGAACAGGGAAACCAAATCGGGCGAACTGCCTGCCATCAGCAGCACATTTGATATTTTTCTTTATGAAAACTCCCCCTCAACCAGTGTGCTGAGACGGGTAACACAAACACCGGATGTAAATGAAATGCAGCCCATCCTGCTGGACTCTGCACGGTTTGCTTATCTGAGCGATGAAAGCGGAATCGTTAACCGATATGTGGCAACCATTGACAGCGTAATCAGCTTTATAGACACCACCGAGCATTACCGGTACATTGTAAACATAATCCCTAACTCAAATTTTTCCCGCAACATTGAACAACATGATCTGAATTTTAAGAAAACCCGCTATGCCGAAATTTTTTATTCTAATAACCGGTACCAGATTTATTTAAGATCAAATCCGGGGTTTGATACTTCAGCCATGAATCCTGTTCCGGTGAAGGCGAAGCGTGCAGGAAAAAAATTTCAAAGCGAAGTAAAAAAGCCCCAGAATACGACTAAAACCGAGGCGCAAAAAGAACTCACCGGCACTGCTGAGGAAATGCAGGTGCCGAAAGATTCCGCAAAAATTGACATCAGCAATTATGTTTTCCAGACAGAGTTTCCGAAGAAAAAACCTGAGAAGGAAGAGCGCAAGCCGGAAGAAATCCAAAGAGATACTTCTTTATCCGTAGTAATACTACCGACAAAACCGAAAGACACGCTTGAATACCGCCTTCCGCGTCAGCGGAATTATGATCCTGCATTTTCGGCTGACTATTTTGTAGCGCAGCTTGATAACAGCATGCTGAATGCCACCTACCAGGCATATACAGGGGGAGCGGTTTATTTTGATCCGGGCTTGACCGGACTTTTCAAAATTGGCATTTCAGATATGATGAACGATTATAAAATTACAGGGGGGTTCCGGCTGGCGGGGGATTTAAATAGTAATGAATACCTGTTGAGCTTTGAAAATCTGAAAAGAAAGGTGGATAAGCAGATTATTTTTTACCGGCAGGCGCGTGAGTTCGGAGCCGGGTTTTTCTTTGTGAAGGTGCATACCCACGAATTCAAATATGTAAATAAATTTCCATTCAATGACCTTGCCTCGGTGCGGGCAACGGTTTCGTACCGAAATGATCGTTATGTATTCAAATCAACCGACATCATTGCCTTGCTGCTTCCCAATGTGTATGAAAACTGGGCAAGCGCAAAAGCTGAATTTGTATATGACAACACGCTTAAAACGGGATTGAATCTGTACAACGGAATCCGCCTGAAATTATTCGCTGAGGGATTCAGGCAGGTGGATAAAAGCAAAACTTTTCTGGGAGTAGCGGGTTTTGACATCAGGCATTATCAGAAAATACACCGCCAGATCATCTGGGCAAACCGGATTGCTGCAAGCACATCTTTTGGAGATCTCAAGCTGATATATTACCTCGGCTCACAGGATAACTCCATTGTTCCGGTGGATAATTTTAACTTCAATATTAATATTGATACTTCGCAGAATTATGCTTTTCAGACCCTGGCAACCCCCATGCGCGGATTTGTCCAGAATATCCGAAACGGGAACAGCTTTGCGGTTTTCAACAGTGAAATAAGAATTCCCTTGTTTCAGTATCTGTTCAGAAGACCGATCCGTTCGGATCTGATCAGGAATTTCCAGGTGGCGCTGTTTGGCGATATTGGCACTGCCTGGACGGGGTTAGACCCGTACAGTAAAGACAACTCCCTGAACACACAAATCATTCAGGGCAATCCCATCACCATCGTGCTGCGAAAACAGATCGAGCCGGTGGTGGGAGGATATGGAATCGGGCTGCGATCACGCATTCTCGGTTATTTTTTAAAAACAGACTGGGCAAAGGGATATGAGGACGGCCGATGGAATAAAACCATTTTTTATCTTACGCTCGGATTGGATTTTTAGAACTAATTATGCTTTCACCTGAAGAAATTAAAAGGCGGGCACGAAAATATCAGCCCGAAATTGTTGCTGTGAGAAGACATCTTCATCAATATCCGGAACTTTCGTTTGAGGAGCATAAAACAAGTGCTTTCATTGAAGAACAGCTTGAAAAATCGGGGATTGTCAAAAGAAAGAAAATGGCAGGAACGGGAATCGTTGCGCTCATCGAGGGGAAGAATCCTGCATCAAATGTGATTGCACTTCGTGCCGATATGGATGCTTTGCCAATCGAGGAAACCACTAAAGCGGAGTACAAATCAAAAAATGCAGGGGTGATGCATGCTTGTGGGCATGATGTGCATACAAGTTGCCTGCTGGGCGCTGCCCGGATTCTGAACGATCTGAAAAATGAATTTGAAGGAACGGTAAAATTAATATTTCAGCCGGGTGAAGAGAAGCTTCCAGGCGGGGCTTCACTGATGATTAAAGAGGGGGTGCTTGAAAATCCTAAACCAACAGCCGTATTCGGGCAGCATGTAATGCCATTGATCGAAACAGGAAAAGCGGGGTTCCGAAGCGGAATATATATGGCAAGCACCGATGAAATTTATGTTACCGTTTATGGCAAAGGGGGGCATGGCGCAATGCCGCACCTTAATATTGATCCGGTTCTGATCGCCTCACATCTTATTGTGGCATTGCAGCAAATTGTTTCGCGCAATGCAAGCCCGATTAAGCCGAGCGTTTTATCATTTGGAAAAGTTATTGCCAATGGCGCAACCAATGTAATTCCCGATTCGGTTTACATGGAAGGAACTTTCCGTACACTCGATGAAAAATGGAGAGATGATGCGCATAATAAAATGAAAAAGCTTGCACAATCAATATGTGAAGGAATGGGAGGCAAATGTAAATTTGAAATTAATAAAGGGTATCCTGCATTGACCAATAATGCTGAACTTACTTCCGCTGCAAGGAAATATGCAGAGGATTACCTGGGAAAAGACAATGTGGTAGATCTTGATATCTGGATGGCTGCAGAAGATTTTGCTTTTTATTCACAGCATACCGATGCCTGCTTTTACCGTCTTGGGACACGGAATGAAAAAAAAGGAATTACAGCATCGGTTCACACTTCCACTTTTGATATTGATGAAAATGCACTGGAAACCGGGATGGGATTGATGGCTTTTATCGCACTCAGGCGCCTGCTGACTTCCTGATTAACAATTGCATTTTTCAAAAGCCGAATTTGAATTATTTTTTATTCTCTCACAAAAATCCTCTTTCCGGAGTGCATTTTCCTTCCTGAATATGCTTTCTGAATTCACATTTCAGGTTGCCTGGCATATTTGATTCGGCCACGTATTTGGTCTGATTTTCCTCAGAAGGACTAATACATTAGTATTATTTCTTATTTAAATTCAATTATTTATTTGATTAATTCAAATAATTAAAATAATATTGTAAAAATAATTGAATATATAATTTATTTTTGAACTTATTGTTCAAAAACTATAAATTAACCCGATAGTCCGGTTTACCCCAAGAGAAGCGAATTAGAATTAGCTAAAAATTTAGCTGGGGGAATGCCAATAACTAAATATAAATCAATTAATTATAAAAATAACAATTTAAGCATAATTCAATGAAAAACAAGAACAAGTACCCCTCAACACGTTTCAATCAGACTCTAATTACAGCAAAAGCATTTATGATAATGCTGGTGGCAATATTTACTTCACTCAGTCTGAAATCGCAAACCACAGTTACAACTCCATATACAGGATCGTTTACATTTTTTGCAGCACCAGCACAAATTTCCTTTGTTGCAGAGAACACCAACGGTGGCGCAGTTATCCTAACCGATGTAAGTCAGTATTGTGAAACAACTGAGAATAATGCTATTTGGGAATTATATTATTCAGCTACTTCACTTTCGGGTGATGGTACACCGGTTCCGGGTTCGAACTGGACATTGATTGCCACATCGGGACCCACGCCTGTCCCCTCTAATGGAATTACTCCTGTATTTTCAGGGCTTTCGTTTAACATACCTGGAGGAGGTACTCAGTACAGGTTTGTGATGAGAAATACTGGAACCGGAAGCACAAGGTACGTTCTTACACCCAGTCCGAATGTAAATACTGTTTCGGGAGGAGGCGTAAACCTTTTACTTGGCAATTATCAGATCGGAGGCAATAATGTCGGTCATTCCGGAAATGGAAACAGTCTTGCAACCAGCCCCCGCTATTGGCATGGGGCTATAACCTTTCAGCCGGCAGGTCCCTGCACTGATCCGCCTGTAGCCGGGTCAGCAACAGCCACACCGGTAAAAGGCACTTATTGTCCTGGCGAAAATGTCACTTTAAGTGTAAGCGGTGGAACCGCAGGTACCGGACAGAATTATGTCTGGCAAAGTTCCTCCATGATGGGAGGCCCCTATTTGCCTATTAGCGGGGTACAAAGTTCTCCTTCCTTTGCGATTACTACATCCACTTCACAATACTATCAATGCGTTATTACCTGCGGATTGGGAACGACAACTACATCCCCGCCTTTATTTTTAAACGTAAGCACCGGTCTGCCGGGGGGTGTTTATACCATCAACAGCGCTGTTGCAACGGGAGGAATGAATTTTCAATCGTTTACCGATGCCGTTCAAGCGCTCAGTTGCGGAATCAACGGACCTGTAACCATCAATGTAGTGATGGGATCAGGACCTTATACGGAGCAGATCGTAATTCCTTCCATCAATACCACCAGCACGAATACGGTAACCATTAACGGAAATGGCGAAACTATCCAGTTTGCATCCGCCAGTACGAACGACAGGCAGGTAATCCGGCTGAGCGGGGCTGATTATTTTACCATTAACAACCTCAATATTGTTGCGAATACAGGAACTTATGGCTGGGGAATCCATTTTACAGGGGGCGCTGACAACAATACAGTTTCCAATTGTACCATAACGACAAGCACATCCGTTACTACAGCATATAATTTTCTTCCGATTGTGATGAGCAATTCACTCACCACGCCAATCAGTGCGGGAAATAATGGAAATGACAATACGATTACCGGCTGTACCCTTATCGGGGGATATTATGGGGTTATTTTATACAGTACAGCAACCATTGGCTCCGAGAATCTGAATAACGTAATCAGTAATAATATTATTCAGGACACCTATTCATATTCTATTTATTTGTATTACCAGAAATTTGCCTTTGTATCAGGCAACAATATTTCGCGCCCCACCCGTGCGAATTCAACCACCACAGCAGGTGTTTTTGTAAATACTGGAAACTCCGGCTGCCTGATAGAAAAAAACCGCATTCATAACTTTTTTGATGCGATGCCAACAAATACGTCTATTAATTACAGCATTTATGTGGCTGCTGATGCAACTTCAACCGACCCAAACCGGATTATCAATAATGTGGTTTATGACCAGGGCGGAAACGGATCCACCTACGGAGTTTACAATTCCGGAGGCGATCATATGAAAGTGTATCATAACACCATTTCGCACGACAATGCTGCAAGCACCTTGGGCACCAAATGGGGCTTCTATCAAACCACTGCAGCCACCGGCCTTGAATACAGGAATAACATCATTTCGATTACACAGGGAGGAACTGGAATCAAATACGGCATTAACTTTAATACCACTACATCTACCATTGTCTGTAACAACAATGATATTTATTTAAATGCAACCGGAGGCACTCAGATCACCGGCAGATTCGGAACTACGGATTATGCCTCGCTTGCCAACTGGCAAACGGCCAATGGAGGAGCTTACGATCAGCAAAGCTTTAATGTGGACCCTAATTTTGTTCATCCGCCAACCGGAAATTATAAAGCCAACAGCAATACGCTGAACGATCAGGGTGTTTTTGTAGGGGTTACTGATGATATTCTTGGCTTGCCGCGATCTGCAACTACACCTGATCTGGGCGCATGGGAATTTACTCCCCCTACGCTTGATGCCGCTATATTCTGGGTGTCTCCAACGCTGCCATTAGCGCAGGGAAATCATACGATTACCGTTAATATTGACAATACTCAATTGACAACGATTACGAGCGTAAATTTGTCATACGGAGAGGGCACAACTGCGCTTGCAACAGAGAATTTTACAGGACTGAATATTACTTCAGGCAACAATCAGAATTTGTCATTTTCCATGCAATATAACCTGACGAATCCTGTACAATTGCGTGCCTGGATCAATAATGTGAATGGCGTGCAGGACGGACTGCGCGGAAATGATACCACCGCAACACAGGATTTATGCGCTGCGCTTTCTGGCGCCTATACTATTAATAATACAGTTGCCACGGGCGGAACCAACTTCAATTCGTTTGCCGATGCGTTATCGAAGCTTAGCACTTGTGGAATTGCAGGCAATGTGATTTTTAATGTATCAGCAGGTCAGATTTTTCCGGAACCGCAACTGACCATTGAAAATGCTTCTGCTTTTTCTGTGACTTTTCAGAAATCGGGTGGTGGCGCCAATCCAGAAATACAGGTGTCTGGAACTTCAGCAACCACTGATTACTGTGTCCGGCTGCTTGGCGCTGACAACATTACAATGAATGGAATCAACATTACACAAACGGGAACTTCTACTTCCAATTATGCTGAATATGGTTTATATCTGCTTGCTGCAGGCGCATCAGACGGATGTCAGAATAATACTTTTAAAAACGGTGTGATCACCTGTAATAAAGCAACTACTTCATCGAGGGGTGTGTTTTCAAATATTGCGAGCCCGACTTCTCCGGCCGGAACAAACAGCAATAATTCATTTTTGAATATGACTGTTCAAAATGCATATAATGCATATTATTGGACGGGGTCTTCAGCAAATTTGGATAATAATAATCGGATTGATACTGAACTGGGCGGAATGAGCATCATTCAGGATATTGGCGGATCCAGCACCACTTGCTATGGAGCATACTTAACTTATCAGACAAATCTTGTGATAAGAAATACAGAGCTGATGAATTATACAAATAGCACAACTACCTATGGATTTTATTTGCATACATCCACGGCTAATACCGGAGAAATATCCAATAACAAAATACATGACATTTCAGGCACCTCTACTATATATGCAATTTATAATACAGCTTCCTCAAGCATTAATATTTTCAATAATGAGATTTTTAATATTTCAACCAGCTCAACTACGATTGCAGGAATAAATGTTACAGCAACTGCCACAACAGCTAATATTTATAATAATAGATTGTATAATATATTTTCAACCAGCACCGGCAGCGCTATTGTTTATGGGATCTTAACTGCAACCGGAACTGAATTTAATATTCATAACAATATGATCTCGGACTTGAGAGCGAGCACCTCAACCGGATCTCCGTCTGTAAGAGGAATCGCAGTAACCGGCACCACTTCTGGGCAGATGGTAAAATTGTATTACAATACCATAGTGCTTGCCGATGTGAGCACCAGCGCTTCATATCAAAGTGCAGGTTTGTATATCTCAACCACTACTCCGACCATTGATGTCCGCAATAACATAGTCATCAACAATTGTAATGTTACTACCGGAACACGTGCAACGGCCATTTATAAGACTTCTACTATCACTACAAATATTGATAATAATACAAACAACAATCTGTATTATGGGGGAGTCCCAGGTCCTAAAAACCTGATATATTATGACGGCACCAATTCCTTTACCACATTGAGCGCTTACCAGGCGGCTGCAAGTCCGCGCGAATCCAATTCGGTAACTGCCAATACGCAGTTTCAACCCATTGCAAATGGAATTCTCCGCCCCACCAGCGGTTCGGGGGGTACTAAGGTAGAAAGCAGCGGACAGGTGATTGCCGGATATACCTTAGATTTTGAAGGAACTAACAGAGGTCCTTATCCTTTGGGCGGACAGGTAAATGGAGGTGGCTTTGCCCCTGATATAGGAGCTGATGAAGGTGACTTTATCCCATTTGATTTTCCGCCTAGCATTAATTATTCGCCATTGTCAAATACGGGTTGTACGGTTAATCCGGTATTATCTGCAACAATAATAGACATCACCGGAGTGGAAACCAGTCCGGGTCTTAAGCCCAGATTGTATTTCAAAAGTTCCACAAATGCTCATGTGATTCCCGGCACCAATGATAACACTACCGATGGATGGAAATATGTGGAAGCAAGCAATTCTTCCAGCCCCTTCAGCTTCACACTGGATTACAATCTTTTATTTTCCGGAACTGCCCCTC
>Ga0187893_10007492_pt1 | contig 17835 bp, 14 predicted proteins | sample MA1701074metaG_FD_139574 | JGI IMG/M metagenome (GOLD analysis project Ga0187893, IMG submission 139574) | White microbial mat communities from a basaltic lava cave in the Kipuka Kanohina Cave System on the Island of Hawaii, USA - MA170107-4 metaG ... | reverse complement strand
CTGGTTGAACCGTAGTAGAATCTTCCATCTCGAAGGCTTTGCAGGATGTATGCGTAAAACATATTAACCGGTAGCGCCTTCCTCCGAAGGAGTCCCTTCGGGAAACCACTCGGCCACCTCTCCAAAACCGGACGAAACTTATCCAAAACAGGACACACAGTCAACGAAGTTCGCTGATGACCGCCCGTGTAATCTCCGTTGTTCCAGCAGAACTTTGAGGATTGATATCACGAGTGACGTCTTCTCCCTTTTTGAGCACAGTCCTGACGGACTCTTCAATTTTTGTAGCAGCAGTGACTTCATTCAAATGCCTCAGCATCATCGCGGACGCCAGAATCAACGCGCAAGGATTTGCAATGTTCCTCCCTGCGATGTCGGGCGCGCTGCCATGCACGGCCTCAAAGATAGCAGCGTTGTAACCAATGTTCGCTCCAGGCGCAAGTCCCAGTCCTCCGACGAGACCCGATGCCAGATCCGAGAGAATATCCCCGAACAAATTCGTCGTCACGATAACATCAAACTGATGCGGATTCAAGACCATCTGCATCGCCATGTTGTCTATGATCTTGTCGTCGGTCTTAATAGCGGGATATTTTGCTCCGACTTCCTTTGAGACTTCAAGGAAAAGTCCGCCGGTATACTTGAGGATGTTCGCCTTGTGAACCGTCGTTACCTTTTTCCTCTGCATCTGGACTGCATATTCGTAGGCATACTTGGTGATGCGCTCCGATCCGGATCGCGTCACAATACCGATTGTCTCCGCAGCGCTTCGCGAAGGATCAATATAATGTTCAATGCCGGCGTAAAACTCCTCCGTGTTTTCACGGACGATGACGAGGTCAATGTCTTTGTAACGGGCAGGGACGCCCTCAAACGATACTACCGGACGCAAGTTCGCATAGAGATCAAATTCTTTGCGGAGAGCAACGTTGACGCTTCTGAAACCGGAACCAACGGGTGTTGTCAACGGGCCCTTGAGGGCAATCTTGTTTCGCGCTATGGATTCAGTGACGTGCGGAGGAAGCGGATCCTTGTACTTCTCAATGGCAGAAAGGCCGGCATCAACCTTCTCCCATTCAATCTTCACGCCTGTCGCTTCAACAACCTGAACGGCCGCTTCGGCAATACTCGGCCCAATTCCATCCCCCGGAATAAGTGTAACTCTGTGCATGGGATTAACAACAGAAATGTTGTACGAAATGAAACTGCTGTAAGATAGCCAAAAGCGGAAGGAATTTCAAAACTTGGAAGAGAAAGAACGAAATGCCGTTGGCATTCCCGCAATTCTCAGGGGCTACTAGGAAAACCGTTTGTGAGGGCGCTTTTTCGGATTAGTTTACAACGCGGATAATGGAAGTGTCCGCATACACGGTTGCAATAACACGGATCGGGAGGCGTTGGTCCCAACCACCGCGGGTTCCTATCGCAACAATTTCCACAGAAGAACCATCACCTTCGCGGGCAATGTAGAAGTCACCGCTTGCCGTAGAGGGTTTAGCCAACAACCGGCGTATCCCGCCGATGCCGGCTTCCAATCCGAGGAATGTTCCTCCTCCGCCTTCGTATTCGAGCGGGGTGCGATAATACCAGCGAGCTTCGTTTGCAAGATCGTTCAGTTCGCTGATGAGAGGTTCCCTGCAATCCGGCTCGGTTGCACCTTGCATTGCAATAACGCCGCACGACACGGCGATGCCGAGAATCGAAATGCTGAGAAGAAGCATGAGTATCTGTTGCTGACCCATGGTTCAGTCCTTCTGAGAGTACCTTGTTTTTTTTAAGAATCTTTGGGGAGGGAAGGGATATTGCTGGGACAATATGCTAATGGAGTGTGAAACAGTCAACAAAGTCGGGCTTAAAATCGTATGTTTCTCATCACGCGCTACCCAAAAAGAGAAAACGAGAAGAGCGTTCCGTGATTCGCTCTGTTTCGGCAAATACTTTTTGCCCACTGACCGATAGCTGCGGAAAACGGTCTGTTGGCTCGTGCAAACTTGCCCCCAAAAGCAAACGGCGGCTTACGCCGCCCTCCGGGTCACCAATTGTTTCCGCGATCAGCACAGCACCACGAGATCGCAAGTCCAGCTTCGCTGGTTTCTTTATACTTGCTGTCATTGCTTGCCTTCGGAACCCTATTTTGGTATTTTCTTGGGCAATTCAACTTCTCAATTAACTCTCCAAAAAAACCTATAGGTGTCGCCATGTCACTACGCATCAATGATGAAGCGCCGAATTTTACCGCAGTCACCACCCAGGGGACCATCAGTTTCCACGACTGGATAGGCAATGGCTGGGCGATTTTGTTTTCCCATCCAAAGGACTTCACTCCGGTGTGTACTACCGAGCTTGGCTACATGGCGAAGCTCGTACCGGAATTCCAGAAACGAAACTGCAAGGTGATTGGTCTCAGCGTCGATCCTGTTGAGAGCCACACGAAATGGGAGCACGACATCAAGGAAACACAAGGACACGCCGTGAACTATCCGATGATTGGCGATGGTGATCTTGCCGTGGCGAAGCTCTATGACATGCTTCCTGCAAGCGAAGCGGGGACCTCGGAAGGTAGGACCGCGGCAACAAATCAAACCGTCCGCAGTGTCTTCATCATCGGTCCCGACAAGAAAATTAAGCTGACGTTGACATACCCGATGTCCACAGGCCGCAACTTTGACGAAATCCTTCGCGTCCTGGATTCAATGCAGTTGACCGCGAAACACAAGGTTGCAACTCCCGTCAACTGGAAGAACGGAGAAGATGTGATTATCCTGGCTTCGGTATCCGAAGCTGAAGCGAAGGAGAAGTTTCCCGATGGTTGGAGAGCTCCAAAGCCCTATCTCCGTATTGTGAAACAACCGGCGTGATTCAAGGAATTCCCCATGGGCGACTGTTTTCGCCCATGAGCTGTTTTGGGTGAGAGGACGAGATGGATAGGTCACATTTGAAACCATGACTCTTTCGTTCCCTCACGTTCGTTGCATTAGTCGAACAGAACCCGTCCAACCTTCGATGTTGGTATCAACCCGTTGATATGTTCGAAATCGGGTGATACCCCTACCTTCCACACTGCCAATGATTCCTGGAAGCTCTTCTCCATATTTCAAATATCGTCGCATGTTTTCAACACCGAGATGCTGCATTTCAAGAACAACTCCACTCCGTGGTCTTCATGATACTCTAACCTCCTTTCAGGTTGCTTCTCCCCCTGATTTATTGAGATGCACCCAAACACGAATGCTCATGGTTTGGCCGGACAAGGTAAAATTCAAACCGTCCGAATTGGTTTCCGGCTTTTTGAAGAGCAGATGGAATAACGTCCACAGCGCCTTCAATCGATGGTGGCGATGGTTCAGAAACTTCGAACGAGTGATTGAGAAGCTGACGCGAAACAGGTCATCAACCGTTTGAAAACGGAGGCGCCCTATCGGATAGAATTGAGAAATGAAATGAGGAGAAAAGAAATGCCAGGTGCTCGAACCGTGCGTACCTGGTCTCGCCGTGGTCGTGGTTTTGATTTGTTTTTACCGGAACAAGTTGAGATGCACATACCTCTTTTACCATGGGCATGTGCCGCCGCTGAACACAATTTTGCCTTGATGGGTCTTGCGTCGGTCGGGTCGCGCTCTTTACTCTCGCACAAAGAGAGGCGCTGTCGATTACCGGCTGTGATGATCCTGCCAAGTACAAATACGCCAGCGAGAGTTGCAGTATGGTTACAAAGCGAATCATATTCGTAAGGCCCATTACTTAAAGTAAAATTCCCTTTGACAAGGTCAAGTAAAAGCCAAAAAAACTCTTACATCTCTTTGAGTTATGCTCTTCATGTATTACAATGAAGAAGAAAAACTCCCGAAAGGTCATCGCGAATAAGTGTCTCCGTGAAGCAAGCGTCTGTTGATGATTAACAAGTCTGTGTGATTCTCGAAAATTCTCCTGCTCATCATCATGAAGGTTCACACATGAAAACCGAACCATCGAATGAAATACTCGCGACGCTAATCGACAGCGGCGATCACGCTTCTGTGGAGCAGTTTCTGGACAGATTGTCGCCCCTGGAAACAGCGTACGCCGTTTCGCGCCTTGACGATGATACGCGTTCCCGATTGATCAGACTATTGACGCCCGCGGAAGCAGCAGAGATGTTGCGCGACCTTCCGGAAGAACAAGCCTCGGGGCTCATTGCCGAGATTGACCCGGAAGCCGCGGCCGCAATTGTTGAGCGACTTCCACTGGACGAGCAGGTGGATATTCTCGGGGAGATTCCGTCCTTCGAGGTTGACGCGATCTTGGATGAAATGCCTCCTGCGAATGCACGGCAAACCCGTCAACTTCTTCGGTACGCACCGGATACTGCGGGCGGATTGATGACCTCTGAGTTCCTTTCTTACCCCTCAACAACCCTTGTTGCAGATGTTATTGCCGATCTCCAACGCAACAGCCAGAGCTACAAGGAATACCAGGTTCAGTATTCGTACATCACCGATATATCGGGATCGCTGATAGGGGTTTTGCGGATGAGGGATCTGTTGCTTGCACCACGCGATACGGAGATCGGGGCCGTTATGCTTCCCCAGCCGATTCGGGTTGAAGTCGATGCACCGCTCCATCGCCTGATCCAGTTGTTTGAGGAGTACCGTTTTATGGGGGTGCCTGTGGTCGACTCTCAAGAACGGTTGATTGGGGCAGTTGAACGGTCGGCTATTGAAATCGCAAAGGAGCGGCAGGTCAGGGATTCATTCCTTCGCTTTAGTGGGATTGTCAGGGGAGAGGAATTCCGCTCCTCTCCGTTTTTCCGCCGGGTAATGAGGCGACTCGCCTGGCTGACGCCAAACATTGCACTCAATATCATGGCGGCGAGTGTAATTGCCGTGTATCAGGACACGATTCAAGCAGCAATCGCGCTCGCCGTGTTTCTGCCAATCATTTCTGACATGAGCGGTTGTTCGGGAAATCAAGCGGTAGCAGTGAGTATCCGCGAGCTTTCATTGGGTCTGCTCAAACCCAATGAGTTTGGGCGTGTCTTTGCAAAGGAATCCATCGGCGGCCTGCTGAATGGACTTGTGCTGGGCATCCTTCTCGGAACCATTGCATTTCTATGGAAGGGAAACATGCATCTTGGATTCGTCGTCGGAACAGCGCTCGCCGCGAATACACTTCTTTCGGTTCTCATCGGTGGATCGGTTCCATTGTTCCTGAAGAGTCTCCGGGTTGATCCGGCACTTGCTTCGGGACCTGTCCTTACAACCATAACTGATATGTGCGGGTTTTTTCTTGTGTTGAGCATAGCAGAATCCATGATAACCAACCTGTAGCTGGCCAATGCTCCTTGCTTCTTCTTTCAAAGGTCGCTATTATGAGCCACCTACTCTAAGCTCACCGACGCCTATCCTCGGTGCAATGACCCAATGTAACTAACACCGAAATGGCAGGAGAATTATGGAATTTGCTCCAGTTCTCATATTCATTGGTCTGCTGGTTTTTCTCTCGCATCTTTTTGTAGCACTCTTCGAAAGGACGCGGGTACCAGACGTTTTGTACCTGATCCTGATAGGTGTTTTCATCGGTCCGGTTTTGAATGTTATCTCTCCCCTTGACTTCGGGAAAGTCGGCCACGTCTTTACCACGATTGCCCTTGTTGTCATTCTCTTCGAAGGCGGTCTCGAATTGAGCTATGACCATTTGCGACTTTCGCTCCGCAGCACACTCGTTCTCACTGTGATCAGCTACTTGGCTGCACTTGTGGTGATAACCGCGCTGACGGTCTGGTTGATGAATCTTTCGCTGTTGCTCTCCCTTTTCATCGGCGCTGTTCTTGCGGCACCGGCGCCTGCGGTTGTCATTCCCTTGATACGCCAGGTCTCGGCATCCTCCTCTACCAAGACCATTCTAACTTTGGAATCACCTCTCGGCGAGGCCCTCGGAATTGTTGTTGCCCTTGCCGTCCTTGAATCAATCCGCTTTGAATCAATCCAAGTTGGACATCTTATCGGCAAGCTTATAGCGTCGTTCTCCTTCGCGTTGGTGATCGGAGGCCTCGGTGGTTTTGTCTGGTCTGTGCTCTTACATCGGATTCGTCAGCTCAGGTATGCCATCTTTACAACGCCTGCATTTCTCCTGGTTCTGTTCGGACTGACGGAGTTTTTAGGGTTTAGCGGACCGGTTTCGGCCTTGACTTTCGGGTTCACACTTGCCAATGTTGGTACGAAAGAGTTTCCATGGCTTACCGAGAGATACAGTCTCACCCCCCTGCAACATAATGAAACAGAACGAGCTTTCTTTGGTGAGATCGTATTTCTCATCAAGACATTCTTCTTTGTCTATTTGGGGCTTTCCGCCACCTTCGTAGACTGGTGGACACTCACAATATCACTAGTCATTACACTCGGCTTGGTAGCAGCGCGCCTGGTTGCGGTTCGCGTTTCAACCCGGAAAGATATCTCTTCCCGCGGAGATGCGTTAATCATGGGCGTCATGGTCCCGAAAGGAACCGCAGCAGCAGTTCTTGCGGCAATACCTCTGCAAATGTCATTGGCGGATGGAGAGATCGTAAAGAACACTATTTATGCCGTGGTTGTGCTCAGCATTGTTTTGACCGCCGTTCTGCTTTTCCTGTTAGACAAGACTCCCGCCAGGAAAATACTCGGAGTGGTGTACGCGGGATACGTGACACAGAACGATGCCACACATGAGAGCGCCTCAATTGTCACGGAATCGACGGAATGATTCCACTATCGGAAAGATAAAATTCAATGGATTTCGTCCAGCCATTTGTTGATACAATTCAGGCCTTCTGGTTCCGGTTGGCCTCCATTCTGCCCACGGTTGTAACCGCCTTTGTGCTCATGACCTTGGGATGGTTAGTTGCGCGGATGCTTCGCAAAGTCACCATCCGCGTGCTGAAGGTCCTGCGCGTTGACGTCCTCGCCGAAAAATTTGGCATCGAGGGATTTCTGCTTCAGGGCGGAGTTCGTTACACAACGGTAACATTGGTTGCTAACGTATTGTATTGGCTCACTCTCCTTGCGTTTGCACTTGCGGTTCTTGGTAGCATGGGCCTGACGAGCGCCGGAGATTTGTTCAACAAGATGCTGCTGTACATCCCTAATGTGATTCTTGCCGTCCTACTGCTGATGTTCGGCGCTGTCCTGGCAAAGTTCATCTATGGAGCTTCGTTTACGTACCTCAACAACATAGGGATCTCAGGCGCTCAAATCCTGAGCACAATCGCGCAATGGGCTGTTCTACTCTTTGTTGTTTCAGTCGCGTTTGATCAATTGGCAATCGGCGGCGAGATTATGGTGTCTGCGTTTCAAATTGCTTTTGGCGCACTGTGCCTGGCTCTTGCCTTGGCATTCGGTCTGGGAGGCCGGGCATGGGCGGAACATATTCTTGAAAAAATGTGGAAGAAGTAGCCCTATGATTATCGACTGCCATACTCATATCAACAACTACCACAATGAGGACGTAGAGTCTCTCCAGGCATGCCTTGACGAACTGCAACTGAACATGCGGCGCAACCGAGTGGATATTGCCCTGGTGCTTACGTCGTACAAGGTGACACCCGGACGACCATCAACACGGGATGTTGTGATGGCAACACGCGACCTGAAGAATATCTTCGTGGTTGCCGGGATCAGCTACAGCCATTACACTCAGGATGACCTTCGCGAAGTGGCGGAATTTCTCAAAGACGGTTCAGTCCTCGGCTTGAAGCTCTACCCCGGGTACGAACCCTTTTATCCGAACGATACCAAACTCGACCCCGTGTACCAATTGGCGGCAGAGGCAAAGGTCCCGGTGATGATTCACTCCGGGGACACGTTCACTCCAAAAGGAAAGGTCAAATTCTCGCATCCTCTGCATATCGATGAGGTTGCCGTGGACCATCCTGAGGTAAACTTTGTCATCTGTCATCTGGGAAATCCCTGGTTCAGAGACTGTATGGAAGTCGTTTACAAGAACAAGAATGCATATACGGACATTTCTGGTCTCGTCCTTGGCAATTTCAGCGACAGGTTTGAACAATTCATGAGCAAGCAGCTCCAGGAAATGATCTTGTTTGGAGTCGAACCTGGGAAGGTCTTGTTTGGAACTGATTGGCCTATCTCTTCCATGGAGTCATATATTGAATTCATGGACGAGCTGAAGATACCTGAGAAGGAGAAGCGGAAGATCATGTTTGAAAATTCAGCGGAGCTCTTCAAGCTCTCTCCAGCTAACTCTCCACTGAACAGCGGCTCCATCTTCAATACGTTTCGCTGAACAAACGATCAACACCATGGAAACGCTTGAGTCGGCATACAGATATATAAAGGGTCTTCTGGGCTTCCGACTTTTCGCCCTCGGCGACAAGGTGTTCACCTTGTGGACACTGCTGTATCTTGTCTTCCTTGTCGTCATCCTGGTTTTCATCTCCCGATTTCTCAAACGATGGCTGGTAAACCGCTTTCTGGCGAATCGGAAGCTTGAAGTTGGTGTTCGCCAGGCCTTTGCCACTATCTTTCAATACATCTTTGTACTTGTGGGCCTGCTCGTTATCTTCGGCACGGCGGGGATTGACTTTACTACCCTCACGGTCCTCGCAGGCGCGGTCGGCATTGGTGTCGGGTTTGGACTCCAAACAATTGCGAACAATTTTATCAGCGGGTTGATTATTTTGTTCGAGCGCCCCATCAAGGTGGGAGACAGAATCCAGGTTGGTGATGTTACGGGCGATGTTGTTTGGATAGGCGCACGGGCTACGACGATCAGGACCAACGACAATATCGAGATCATCGTCCCGAATTCTGATTTCATTTCGTCCCAGGTAACGAATTGGAGTCACTCTGACAGGGAGGTGCGACTGCATGTGCCGGTGGGTGTCTCCTATGCATCCGATCCCGAGCAGGTACGCACTATCCTTCTCGACGTCGCCTCATCCCACAAAGGAGTGCTCGCAAGCCCTCCGCCTGACGTCATTTTCCGGGAGTTTGGTGAAAGCTCGTTGAACTTTGATCTCATGGTGTGGACGACTGAATACATCACGAAGCCAAATCTGTTGAGGAGCGATTTGAATTTTGCAATCCGAAAGAAATTCCGGGAACGCCGGGTTGAAATACCATTTCCCCAACGCGATATACACCTTCGCTCTGGACCCGTTGTCTTTGAAGCGGGTGAGAACGCGAAGATCGCGGCCCAAAGGAAGGAAGGGAGTTCAGAATGAGAATGTTCATGACGGCTTGTTGCAGGCGATTCCTCATAGTGACAACATGGGCGTTGTTCCTTTCCAACATCGTTGAAGCTCAGGCAGATTCTCTTGCAGCGCATCACCAAGGCGCCCCAATCATCATTCATGACGATACACTGTTTGTTTTGGGCGCGCATCTCGGACCGTTTACACCCGAACAACGGGCAGTCGCCATCAATGAGAAACTGCACCAGGTAATCCAGGGTGGCCGAATTGACTCGATATTTGTCATGGAATCCGTAGCAGGGTCAAACATACTTGCGGATGGTGTTGTCCTCATGACAATCACCGACGACGACGCGACGTTTGAGGGGGCACCTCGAAGCGTTGTCGCGCACCAGTATTCTGCGATCCTGCGTGATCGGCTTAAGACCGACATTCAGCGCTACAGCGCAAAGTCCATTCTTGTCAACACCGGGATAGCCATCGCTCTCCTGGCAGCCCTTGCGCTTGCATTCTGGCTCATGATGAAGATCTTCCCGCTCTTGTACTCTCTTTTGGAGAGTTGGGAGGGAAAGGTCTTTCGTCCGGTTCGAGTAAGATCCCGTGAGATTCTCAGCGCAGGGGGCTTTTCGGCATTCTTCATCGTCGTCGTCAAGGGGTTGAGACTCGCCATTTCCCTCGCCTTGATATATGCGTTCATCACCTACACGCTTTCTCTATTCCCGTGGACCCGACATTGGAATGTAAAACCGATTCTTGTCGGTCTCCTCCTGAGCATTCTCACCACAACGGCAGCGATTTTCCTGTTCAAGGCATTGGCCTCCTTCTTTGGCATGTTGTTGCGGAAGGTTGACGCCTGGAAGGGAACCATCATCAAACCAATCAAAGTAAAAACCGTTGAGTTGTTTTCTGAAGATCGCATAGCCGAACTCATTCAGGCAGCTCTCAAGATTCTGAGGTTGTTCTCAATAGTCCTGCTCGGATACTTTTACATAACAATTCTTTTCAGCTTTTTTGAGTTTACCCAAACCTGGGCCGGGACCTTGTTCGGCTACATCACCAGCCCATTGTGGAATGTCTTGATTGCTTTCATCAAATACCTGCCAAACCTCTTCTTCATCCTCGTCATCGCCTATGTAACCCGATATGTCGTTAAGTTCATCAAGCGCGCCTTTGGAAGAATCGAGGACGGAACGGTTTCACTCCCCGGTTTCTATCGCGAATGGGCCGATCCGACATATAAAATTGTCCGCTTCCTGATCCTCGCATTTGCCAGTATTGTCATCTTTCCCTATCTCCCGGGATCAGATTCGCCGGTGTTTCGGGGCATCACAGTGTTCTTTGGTATTCTCTTCTCCCTCGGGTCTACCTCTGCCATCGCCAACATCGTCGCCGGTGTTGTCCTGACGTACATGCGTCCATTCAAAATCGGGGACCGTGTAAAGATAGCCGATACCGTAGGAGACATAATGGAAAAGACGCTGTTGTCAACCCGCGTCCGAACCATCAAAAACGTTGAAATCACGATTCCCAATGCGATGGTGCTTGGCAGTCACATCATCAATTTCAGTTCTTCGGCCAAAGATTACGGCCTTATCCTGCATACCGGTGTTACCATCGGATACGATGCGCCATGGAAAAAAGTCCACGAGCTGCTTATTGCCGCCGCTTCACAGACGCAGAACATCCTCAAAGAGCCAATGCCGTTTGTACTTCAGACGAGTCTTGATGACTTCTACGTGAGCTATGAACTCAACGCGTACACGGATCAGCCGAATGTTATGGCCCGGACGTATTCCGAGTTACATCAGAACATCCAGGACAAATTTAACGAGGCAGGTGTGGAAATAATGTCCCCTCACTATGGAGCGATGAGGGACGGCAATCAGATTACGATTCCGGATCAGTACCTCCCGAAATCATATCAGCCGAGTGCATTTCGGATCTTTCCACTTGGCGAGTTGGGAAAAAAATCTGACAAACCGACGGAGTAGTCGCCCTCAACATAACCGATCAGGAAACCTTTTATGGTGAAGTATCGCATCAAGAATGTTCTTGTCCCTACGGATTTCTCGCGAATTGCCCGGCACGGTTTACACCATGCGGAGCGGATTGCAAAAAATGCAAAGGCAAGAATAACTCTGTTGAACGTTGTTGAACCCATCGGAAGAGCCGCAAGCACCAGCGGCATGCTTGGCGTATGTGACAGATTGGAGAAGAAGGCACGGGAGGCAAATCAGAAAAAGCTGGAGCGTATCACAGCGGCGGCGGAAGAAACAAATGAGAAGGAAAGGTCTGAGGCGCGCCAATCTTACTTGAAGAAGGCTCTTTATCGAAAGTGTTCAGTCACGACTTCAACTTAACCTCGTACAAGTCAATTCGGCGATCCTGCCAGTTGAGCACACTCCCGGTCTGACGGTGGCGCTTCAGCAACTCCAGATCGACATCATCAATAATCACCGTCTCAATGTTCGGCGCGCATTCCGATGCAATGGCGTCACGCGTAAACGGAATGTCAGAAGGTGTATAAATGCCGGACTGAGCATACTGAATATCCATATTGTCGACGGAAGGAAGGTTGCCAACCGTTCCTGCTATGGCGACATAAACGTGGTTCTCGATACACCTTGCCTGGGCACAGTATCGAACGCGAAGATACGCGTACCGTTCATCGGTACAAAACGGGACAAAAACTATTTGGGCCCCTTTTTCGGCGGCAATCCTGCTCACCTCGGGAAATTCGATATCGTAACAAATCTGGATTGAAATCTTTCCTTTATCCGTATCAAATACTTCAATCGTGTTGCCCGGCTCCACCCCCCACCAGCGTCTCTCATTTGGCGTTATGTGAAGCTTGTACTGCTTTCCAATTCCTCCATTTCTCTTGAAGAGATGGGAGACGTTGTAGAGATGGTCGTCTTCGAGACTGTAGTGAGAACCACCAATAATATTGATATCATATTTGATCGAGAGCTTGGTAAAAAGATCCAGGTACTGGGGGGTGAACTCGGTCAGTTTCCTGACCGCAATACCGGGTCGCTCCGCTTTCATGAATGACAATAGCTGGGTCGTAAACAGCTCGGGGAAAAGAATGAAATCGCTCTTGTAGTCGGCTGCAACATCGATAAAGTATTCACACTGTTTCGCGAAGTCCTCAAAACTCCTGATCTCACGCATCTGGTACTGAACTGCACAAATCCTCACGGCCCTTGATGCGACGTACTTCTTGTGGAAATCCGGTTGATAGTCAAGGTTTGTCCACTCTAACAATGTGGCATACCCCATCGATTGTTTGTCTGCGTCCATATACGACTTCAACAGGCGCTTCAGCGCAAATCCATTCGAAACCTGGGTTGTGAGGACGGGATCAATCAGGGATTTGTTGATGACCTTGTCGACATATTCGCGAGCCGTCATCGCATCCTTATGCTCGGCATAGCCTGGAATCCGCCCACCAAGAACAATGCGCATCAGGTTCTTTTCCCTCGCCAACTTCTTGCGCGCATCATAGAGCCGTCTGGCAAGTCGCATTCCTCTGTACTCGGGATCAACCATGATCTCTATACCATACAGAGTATTCCCCTCAGGGTTATGATTTCGAATAAAGCCTGAATCTGCAATCTCCCTCCAATTGTGCCATTCATCGTACATCGCAAAATCAAGGATAAGACTGCTGGAAGATGCAACAATCTTTCCCTCGTACTCAACGCAGATCTGGCCTTCCGGAAAAAGGCGGAGCTGGCTTTCAATTTGGTCCTTGGTCCAGGGTTTCATTCCGGGAAAGCACTTCAGTTGAAGCTGTACCAGTCTCTCAAGATCCTCACGCTGAATCTCGCGGACCAGGATTCTCTTTTCGAACGTTGAGTAGTCAACCCCTGGCATGTTCACCTCGTTCAATGAAGTTGATCGATTGTGGTAGCGTAGGAATAATCCAACTTTAACCTACGAAGAGGACGTAAGAAAATCCTCTGCTCACCGAACGTTCGGAAAGCGGGTCTTTAGAAGCTGTGCATTGATGGCCACGACGACGGTGCTGATGGACATGAGCACAGCACCAGCCGCCGGACTCAACAAAACACCGAATGCATAGAGTACGCCGGCAGCCAGAGGCATTGCAAGAACGTTGTAACCCGCGGCCCATGCCAAATTCTGAACCATCTTTGCGTAGGTGGCTTTCGCGAGCTTAATAACTGAAACCACATCCATTGGATTGCTTCGCACAAGCACGATGTCCGCAGCGGCTATTGCAACATCCGTTCCTGCACCGATTCCGATACCCACATCCGCCTGTGCTAATGCCGGTGCATCATTCACGCCATCACCTGTCATGGCAACAACCAAGCCCCTCGCTTGGACTTCCTTCACCTTCATTGCTTTCTGCTCCGGAAGAACCTCCGCGAAGTATTCCTCGATGCCCAATGAGCTTGCGACCGCATGAGCCACTGATTTGTTGTCGCCGGTAAGCATTATGGATTTGATTCCCATGGATCGCAGTGTATCTATTGCCATCTTCGCATCCGGTCTGATAATATCCGACAACGATATTGCCCCCGCGAGCTTTCCGTCAATCACTACAAACACCATCGTCTCTCCTGACGCAGAGAGCCTTTCCGGAATGGTGTGACCGACCTCCAGACCCTGGTCTTTCAGGTACGGGAGACTTACAACCTGAATTTTTTTCGCGTTGACAATACCTTCCGCTCCTTTTCCGGGCATCGCCTTGAATCCCTCCACAGGCATCGGACCTTTTGCTGACTTATGGATACTCTTCGCAATGGGGTGTTCGGAATGGGCCTCCACCGACGCGGCATAGTTCAGAATTTGCTCCTCGTTGTGCGCCGGCAGGAAAGAGAGAACCTTCGCTACACCAAATTTTCCCTCCGTCAACGTGCCAGTCTTATCGAAGATGACGACCTGGACTCCACGCGCCTGCTCAAAGGCAATTCTGTTCTTGATCAGAAAGCCATGTGTTGCGGAAAGAGCGGTAGAAACCGCAACAACAAGTGGAATCGCAAGTCCGAGCGCATGAGGGCACGCGATAACCATAACCGTTACGGTGCGTTCCAAAGCGAACGCAAAATCCGCGCTGACAATGAATGCCCAAACAAACAGTGTTATGGCACCTCCTGCCAGTGCAACCAAGGTAAGCCACATTGCCGCCCGATTTGCAAGAACCTGCGTCTTGGACTTGCTCCTCTGCGCTTCCTTCACCAAATGGATGACCTGGGAGAGGAATGAATCTTTGCCTGTCTTTTGCACTTCAACGATGATCGAACCGTCTCCATTGATTGAGCCGCCAATCACCTGGCTCCCCGGCATCCTGTGAACCGGCACCGACTCTCCCGTCAGCATTGATTCATCAAGAGAAGATTCCCCCCCGGTGATCAATCCATCGGCAGGAACCCTTTCGCCGGGCTTCACGAGGACTCTGTCACCCGGATGTAATTCCTTTAGAGGAACATCGCGCGTGCTGCCGTCAGGCATGAGTTTGTGAGCATCAGCCGGCAGGAGTCGAGCAAGCTCTTCGAGTGCCATCGATGCCCCCATCACGGATTTCATTTCGATCCAGTGACCAAGAAGCATGATGTCAATCAGTGTCGCCGTTTCCCAGAAGAACGCCTCGCCGCGGAGTCCGAATACTGTTGCAGTACCGTACGCGAACGCTGTAGAAATCGCGACGGCAACGAGGGTCATCATACCCGGTTTGCGCGCTCGAAGTTCGCTGATCATTCCCTTCAGGAATGGGCGCCCGCCGTAGAAAAACAGAAATGTGGAAAGACCAAACAGAAGGAGCGCATCCCCCGGAAATCGCAGCGATTCGCCAAGCCCGGCCCAATGCTGCAACATCGGTGACAAGATTACTATGGGGATGGTGATGACAAGCGAAATCCAAAATCGAAACCGGAAGTCTGCTACAGAATGACCTTCGTGTCCCCCATGATTCTTCTCCGAGTGGTGATGGTGCTCTTCATTACCTGTATTGTGCTGGTGGTGTGGAGCCATTTCATGTTGGTGATGCATATGTTTTGAATGATGATCCATGGAGTACCCCTGTTTATTGCTTAGTCTTTAGATACAATCTATCCTTCCCGATTCAGCCTCCGGCCCACATACCAAAGAATATTCTTGAGTTTACCCTTGCCTTCCTTTTCCGCGCGTTTCGGCCAGCGAAGAAGTGCTTCGAGGTCTGGACGGGTGGTATTCGGGTTGTACATTACTAAAAGATAGGGAAGAAAAAGAAGAAACGCGATGCGGTCAAACGTCTTTCTATGTTGACGCGCTTCGGGAAGTAAGTGACTGGTGGAAGAACAACAATACGGCTTCCCAGCATACGACATAGGAGAAATCAGGCCGCCTGCCGAGATCGAGGATGTTTCTCCTCCCCGGTCCTCCCCCAGACTATGATGACGACTTTGTCAGCAAGGATCAAGTGTAGAATTGACTCGAAAACGGTTTCCATTCCGAATTTGTACTTTTCAGCACTTGATCTCTCATGGTCGGGGCTCATTGTCGGTATGGCATGTTCCTCAGCAATGGGCCGGAAGACTTCCCTTCCGAAGGAGCGATTTAAACTATGAGATTCCTATCGAGGCTCCTGTACTGTATCGCCTCGCCGATGTGCTCAGGGCGAATGGACGGTGATGCGGCGAGGTCGGCAATCGTCCGCGCAACCTTCTGAATTCGGTCATATGCTCTGGCAGACAGGCCAAGCTTCGTTATCGCCATCTTTAGGAGTTCCTCTCCGTCGCTATCCAGTTTGCAGAACTCTCTGATCTCCTTCGATTGCATATCCGCATTTGCATACATGCCCTTACGACCTTGAAACCGCTTCGATTGGATGGCTCGCGCAGCCATGACCCTGTCTCGAACGGATTCGGATCGTTCACCCTGCTCCTTGCTGGACAGCTCCTTGTACTTCACTGCGGGTACCTCGATGTGCAGATCAATCCGATCCATCAGAGGGCCTGAGACCTTCGACATGTATTTCTGGATCGCCTGTGGAGCGCAAGTACATTCCTTGTTCGGGTCGGTGTAATATCCGCATGGGCATGGATTCATTGCGCAGACAAGCATGAAGTTCGCCGGGTAATCAACTGAAAGGCGTGAGCGGCTGATCGTGACATGCCCATCTTCAAGGGGTTGTCGAAGCACTTCGAGAACATTGCGCGCAAACTCGGGAAGTTCGTCCAGAAACAGAACGCCATGATGCGAAAGAGAAATTTCACCCGGGCGCGGAATTGTTCCTCCTCCGACCAAAGCCGCATCTGAGATTGTGTGGTGTGGTGAGCGAAAAGGACGCGTCGCAACAAGTGCGGATTCCGGAGGTAATGCCCCGCACACCGAATGAATCTTGGTTGTCTCAAGCGCCTCTTCAAACGACATCGGAGGTAAAATTCCCGGAAGCCGCTTCGCCAGCATCGTCTTCCCCGACCCCGGAGGCCCGATCATGATGATATTGTGGCTTCCCGCCGCCGCAACCTCAAGGGCGCGCTTTACATTCTCCTGTCCCTTAACGTCGCTGAAGTCCGCAAGATAATGTTGATCCTGTCTGAGCAACTCCCGCACATCAACCCGCAGCGGACTCAACCGCTGGTGGTCTGCATTGAGAAACTCGACTGCTTCTTTCAGTGAAGCGATGGGAAAGACTTCGACTCCATCAACCATCGCGGCCTCACGGGCATTTTCCTTGGGCACAAGAAAACCGCGCACTTTTCGCTTCCTCACTTCGAGCGCCATCGGCAAAGCACCGTGAATCGGTCGGAGTGTCCCATCGAGAGCCAGTTCACCCACAAGTGCATATTGACTCAACACATCGTGTTGCACCTGCTCCGTGGACGCCAGAATTCCGACAGCGAGTGGAAGATCAAACGATGAGCCCTCTTTCTTGATGTCTGCCGGGGCAAGATTCACAGTGATTTTTCTGGTGGGGAAATCATACCCGCAATTCTTGATTGCAGCGGTGACGCGTTCCCTGCTTTCCTTTACAGCGTTATCAGGGAGTCCGACGATTGAAATGGACGGAAGTTGTTTCTCGATGTGGGTTTCCACCTCGACGAGATAAGCGTTGACGCCGTATGTTGCGCCGCTGATAATGCGCGAAAGCATGTTGGAGAGATGATAAAGATATTAGAGGATCGCAGATTGTCTGCGAAACATAGGCAATGAACGGCGGAAAGTCAAATGGGCAGAGGTTTCTACTTTCTCATAAGCACAGGTAGGGCTTACATCCATTGATGGCAAAAAAAAGGTGACTGGCAGGGCCACCTCTTCTCACCTACTCAGACAGGACACGAAGGCTTATTTCATGAGAATCATCTTTCGTGTTTCGGTGTAGTCCCCTATTTGCAACCGATACAGATAGACGCCCGATAGTAAGTTGGTTGCATCAAACGTCGCTTTGAACCTTCTCACCGGCAGCGAATGTTGTTGTTCTTAAGACGACCCCAGAATTACTTATCAAATAGTATGCAACCTTATTATCACTTGTTCTCATTACAAAATGATGCCCTATGTTATCGGAAGCTAGATCTGTTTCAGAACCAAACGGGACTGGACTTTACCCCTTGGCTGAGACAGTTTCTTGAAGACTTAAGTTGGGTTTTTGTGAATAATGATAATCTGCTTCCTTCTCACAGGGGGTGAGATACCCGAGTGAGGAGTGCAGGCGTTTT